>OICI01000593.1_pt1 | contig 10745 bp, 7 predicted proteins | sample 1581261 | NCBI WGS metagenome assembly OICI01 (sample SAMEA3882520, study PRJEB24775) | human gut metagenome | biome: human-associated habitat; feature: intestine environment; material: feces | place: Netherlands | collected 2009/2010 | reverse complement strand
CCAGTGTTGACCAGGTAAGCCTTAGCGCCGCTCTTTTCCATCTTCTTGACCAGCTCTTCAGCATACTTGGTGGGATGCAGTTCCAGGAATGCCTGGCCGAAGCAAGCGGAGAAGGTCGGGGTGGGCTCGGTGATGCCGCGCTCGGTGCCGGCCAGCTTTGCGGTGAAGCCGGACAGGAAGTAGTACTGGGTCTGCTCCGGGGTCAGGATGGAGACCGGGGGCAGAACGCCGAAGGCGTCAGCAGACAGGAAGATCACGTTCTTTGCTGCGGGAGCAGAAGAAACGGGACGCACGATGTTCTGGATGTGGTTGATGGGGTAGGACACACGGGTGTTCTCGGTGACAGACTTGTCAGCGAAGTCGATGTGGCCCTCAGCATCCAGAGTGACGTTCTCCAGCAGAGCGTTGCGCTTGATGGCGTTGTAGATGTCGGGCTCAGAGTCCTTGTCCAGGTTGATGACCTTTGCGTAGCAGCCGCCCTCGAAGTTGAACACGCCGTTGTCGTCCCAGCCGTGCTCGTCATCGCCGATCAGCAGACGCTTGGGATCGGTGGACAGGGTGGTCTTGCCGGTGCCGGACAGACCGAAGAAGATGGCGGTGTTCTTGCCTTCCTTATCGGTGTTGGCGGAGCAGTGCATGGAAGCCATGCCCTTCAGCGGCAGGAAGTAGTTCATCATGGAGAACATGCCCTTCTTCACGGTGATGTCGGTTTTGCCGTCGGCATATACCTTGATTTTAAAAGGCAATGTCACCGAAAGGGTGTCGAACAGTTCTTTTGGAGCCTCCACGATGATGGGTGATGTGCCGTAGTGGTCCTGTTTCTTCAAGAAGCCGGTTTTCTCGTAGTAGCGGCAGTTGATGTCGAGTGCGTCAACAGTCTTGGCGGCAAGATTCTCCGAAGCGAGAATCTCGATTTCGTTAAACACATTCACATCGCCACCGCCAATCATGTTTTTCAGCATAGAATTGCCTTTTGAGTTGCCAATTCCCGCAAAAGATAATGATTGGTCATCTACCAGCACGGTAGAAGATACGATATATGAGGGGAGGGTTTTGCGAAGATATAGAAAAAGAATCCCAAAGCAGAAGATAAACGACAGGGCAAAAAGCCACCAATGGCGAATTGCGGTGCGTAGGAAGTTTGAGGTGCCCAATGATTCCTTTGGAGCAGTTGTGTATTGTTTTGCTTTTGATTTCATATTTTTTAGGGATAGTAAGTGTTTCTTATTTTACGCAAAGAGCAATCACGAGCGATGCGATAACCGAAGCCACGCTCACGATAGTTGACATTTGAGAAAGTTTGAACGCCGAGAATTGGTTGTATTTTGAGTTGTCGACCTTGATATTGTTGGGCTCTACATACACCACATCGTTTTGCTGGAGGTAGAAGAATGGCGACGCATAGATGCTGCCGTCGGTGAGGTTGAGGCGGTGGTAGGTGCTCTTGCCGTTTTCGGTGCGAATCACGAGCACATTGTCGCGCTTGCCGTATTCGGTGAGGTCGCCAGCGGCTGCGAGTGCGTCGAGCACGGTGAATCGCTCTTTGCCCACCACCATGCGTTGTGGCGCTTTCACTTCACCCATCACGTTCACGGTGAAGTTGATCATTTCCACACGCACGAAAGGATCTTTCACCTGTTCGCTCACGCGGTTTTTGATTACGGCTGCCAGTTCGTCGGTGCTGATGCCTGTGGCTTTGATTTCGCCCAGCACAGGTATTTGAATCATACCGTTGTGGTCCACGATGTAGGTTTGCAGGCGTGGTGATTGGCTGGTGTTGATATTGCCTTTTACCGATGGGTTACCCAGAGGCACATTGTAGATCGCTGTGGCTTCCGGGTTAGAAGATGTGATGGTGATAATCAACTCGTCGTCGGGCTGGATTTTGATTTTATAGTCCGACACATTGTCGGGAAGTGTGCCCTCTGCCTCTTTGAGGTTTTGGAAATACGCAAGGGTGGGTGCTTCTTTAGTTGTGCTGCACGAAGCGAAACCCAAAATCACCAATAAACTTATAAGAATGTTTTTAATCTTCATATATCGATAAATTATAGTTGTTTCATATTTATTTTCTAATAACGAATAGGCTCGGCCGTTTATTATGCTGATGCATGTAATTTTGCGTAGATTTTGCCAAAAACGTCTTTTCTGATTCGCTTTGGGCAGAAATACACCATCAAGCCTATTGCCACTACCATGGTGAGTGCGTCTTGCCAAATGGCAGTGCTAAGGTAGAAGGGCACAGAGGTGGCCAATGCGATAACTATGGGCGTGATGATGCCCCGGTTTAGAGTGAGTTTGAAATAGCGTTTGGTGTCGAACCAGCGGTAGGTGACGAGCACCAAGTATGTGATGATAAGGGTGGCAACCACACCGTAAACGCCAAATGGGCTGACGAGCAGGAAATTGAGCGCCACATTCACCACTGCGCTGAGAATGATGGCTGGCAGGGTGCGCTTGGTGTCTTTCGCGCACTGGTAGCCCATGTCGAAGTAGGCGGAAATCGCAAAAATGGAGGTGGAAATCGCCAGTGGGAAAATGTAGGGCAGACTGCTCTGGTAGTTGGTGTCGACTATCCAGCTGTAGCACATCTTCAGCGAGAAGCAGAAGCCTACCAGCAGCACGCACACAATGAAGATGTAGTTGTTGAGCACCTGCGAGAAAAAGCGGTTGCGGTCGGGGCTCTGGTATTGCAGAATGGCGGTTTCCTGCCATGCCTGGTAGAAGATGAATGCCAAGGTTTGGAGTATGCTCACAAAGCGGATAGCCACGGCATACACACCGTTGACCTCAAGTCCTAAATAATGCTGGATAAACCATCTGTCGCTGCTGCCGGTGAGCCACCAGCAGATGGAGCCAGGGAGCAGCGGGTATTTCAGAATCTCGCGAGCCGTTTTGCCCACGCTGATTTTCACGAAGAAGAAGCGCTGCAGGGTGCGGAGTTTCAGTTCCACTGCACCCACAGCCGCAAATCGGGCAAGGATATTGGCGATAAACACGCCCTCGATGCCCATGCCCAGCCACACCACAAACACAAGGCTGAACAGCCCGATAAAGAAAGCCGAGAGTATGCCCACAGTGATAAACGCCTTGTTGTTGCCCAGTCCGCGGAACACCTGCGACACCACCTCCTGAATCGACATGGCCACGAGCAACGCCAACACATACCAAAGGTAGCGCACTTGGAAAAACGAGGCGATGCCCAATGTGATGATGGTTGATAGTAAGATGGTGGCACCGAGTGTTTTGTAGGTCATGGTCACCACTTCCTTGCGGTTTTCCTCGTTGGGCGAGTCGAGCAGGAAGCGGAATGCGCCGTCGCGAAGTTGGAGCGTGACGAACGGCATCAGCAAAAACACGGCGGTGAGGCAGATGTCGTAATAGCCAAAGTCGGCGGTGTTTTCCACATAATAGGTGTAGAGAGGCACCATGAGGAAAGTGATAATCTTTGAGCCAAGATTACCAATTGCATAAATGCCCATGTCCTTCATCATTTTTGATGAGCGGTTCTGCTTTGCGCTATGTGAAAATGCGTCTGCCATTATTCTGAACTTGCAAAATTACCACTTTTTCCTCATAATGGCAAATGAGGGGGGCGGCTTACTGCTTTCGCATGTCGGAAATGAAGATACGGGTGAAGATTTGCGCGCCTTTGTCGCTCAGGTGACCCGCGTCGCTGAAGTTGGTGATTTCGGGATAAACCGACTTTTCGAATGTGTAGTCGCGGAACCACACGCCCTCGCTTTTGCAGAAATCTGCCACCCAGCGGCGCATGGCGGCGTCGATTTCGTGGTCGGGCGCTAAAGCCATGTAGAGTTTGATGCCTTTTTCGCGGCACAGGGCTATGATGTGTTTCAGTTGCGCCACTTCCACCTCATCGGGTTTGAATCCCTCGAATGGGGTGTCGGTCATCTTCTTAGGCACCTCAAACAGGGGTGAATAGCCGTTGGAGTGCTGGTCGCCGTTGCGGTATGATTTCATCAGCCACACCATGCTGCTGTTGAAGCGATAGATGCTACTCGTCATTTTGATTCGTGTGGTGAGCGGCTCTTTGGTGTCAACCCACTGAGTGTAAGGCTGGTTGATGCCGTAGAGCGTTTTGCAGTCGTTCACGCTGTTGGCACGCCACGAACCATCGAGCATACTGTTCCACAGCCCAAGCACCACGATTTTCGGTTGACAACGCTCCAACCACGATTGCAGCACAAGCGATGCGTAAATCACGTCGTGGCCGTCGCAGCCGGCGTTGTAGGCACTGAGGTGAAGGCTGTCGGTGAATAGTTGGGGCACAAAACTGTGCTTCGCCTTTGATGAACCGAGTATGAGAATGTCGGCTTGCTTGTTTTGCATCGACTGCACGATGTCGGATTCGAGGATAGTGGAGTCGGGCAGATTTGTTATCAGTTTCTTCGCCACCAATCCCACCATCAAGTCCGCCGCCACGAGCAGTGCGGCAATAATCACTGTGTTGATAAATATTTTTTTCATTGCGCAGCAGAGGGGGTTAGAATTGGAAATAAATGAAACTGATATTCTCGAGTTCGCCTGTGGCGGCGATATACAGAATGGCTAAGGTGATGGAACCGATTCGCACAGCCCGGTTAGGACTATACATAAACAGCGCCTTGCCGCCGTATTCGTCGCGATATTCCTTGTAGAGCATCACTACAAACGCAAACAAGCCCACTGTGAACATCAGTGTGGTGCCAGCGGTGAACAGCGGGCCGAAGCCGTTGCCGATGTTGGTGATGATGGTCACGATATCGGTGAAGGAGTTGGCGCGGAAAAGCATCGCACCGAAAGCGCACAGCACGAAAGTGATGCTTTGGCGTGTGAGTTTGTAGAGACGCTTGCCTTTGAGGGCGTGGCGATTCTCAAGTCGCTCACGCAGCGGCTTCACGGCTCGGTCGATAATCACCATCAAGCCGTGCCATGTGCCAAACAGCACATAAGTCCAGTTGGCGCCGTGCCAGATGCCGCACACCACAAAGGTGACGAGGTTGTTGTAGTGGCATCGCCATTCGCTGCATCGGCTGCCGCCCATCGGAATGTAGATGTAGTCGCGCAGCCACGACGACAGCGAAATGTGCCATCTGCGCCAGAAGTCGGCCACATTCTGTGCGAAAAACGGCTGCTGGAAATTCTCCATTACACGAATGCCCATCATTCTCGACACACCCACAGCCATGTGGCTATATCCGGAGAAGTCGGTATACATCTGTATGAGATATAGCACCGAAGCCACTATCAGGGTGGTGCCATTGTGGAAAAAGCAGTGGTTGAACACCGAGTCGGTGTAGATGCAAATGCGGTTGGCAATGCACATTTTCAGGAAAAAGCCCCACAGCACACGTTTTGCACCCTCGCTCAGGTCGGTGCTGTTTGCCAAGTGGTTGTGGCGCAACTGGTCGAGGAATGGCTTCGGGCGGTCGATAGGTCCCGACATGATGGTGGGGAAGAAGGCAACGTATGTGCCGAAGTTGATGAAGTTGCGCTCTGGCTGAATGTTGCCGCGGCGCACCTCTATGGTGTAGCTGATTAGTTTAAACGTAAAGAAACTGATGCCCACAGGCATAATGATTTTCATTGTGGAGGTGGAAGCCCCAATGCCAGCAGAGTTGAACAGTTCGGTGAATTGCTCGATGCAGAAATTCAGGTACTTAAACCACCACAGCACACCCACGCCTACCACGATGCCCACCGTGGAAAGGGTGGTGGCGCGTCGGGCGTTGGTTTGGCGGTTGCGGGCTATGGCTGGCGCGAGGAAATAGTAGAATACCGTGACAGCGAGCAGCAACGGCAACATTCGCCAGTCGGCATAGCCGTAAATCGCATACGAGGCAGCCAGCAGCCACACGTTTTGCGCTTTCGCCGAGTGGCGGAGCACAGTAAAGTAGGGCAGCAGCACCGCTATGAATGCAAACCAGAATATGATGGAGTTTATAGCCATTTCAATGTGGGGTGTTGATGATGTTATTACCAGTGTGTGATAAAGGCATGTCAACTCTTTATCCAAAAATCGCTGACAAAGATATTAATTTTTTTGGGAATGTGAAAAGTCATGAGTTGCGTATGCTCCAAAAATGGCGAATAATTATAATCGCGGCCTAATCGCGGCCTGTGAGTGGAAAATGTGTGAAATTGGGGCGATTGTGGGTGGAATGTCGGCAAAAATGAGTAACTTTGTAGTTTAATATTAGGTAGATGCTATGATTTTTTCATTTGAAACTCAAAATATTCTATATGTGTATGTGCTGCTGGGCATCGCTTTTGTGCTCACAGTGGTTTGCGCTGTGGTGCTGTGGCGCAGGGCACACCGCTTGAGCAAGTTCGACCTTGCCGAAGCCACTCGCGACTATCTCCCCGAAGAAGAACTTCCGGGCGTGTCGGTGGTGGTGTATGCCCACAACGACTGCGAGAACCTGGAGCGTTTTCTGCCACTCTTGCTCCATCAGGATTATCCCGATTTTGATGTGGTGGTGGTTGATGATGCCTCGTTCGACGGCACCCACGACTTGCTGAGCGACTTGCTCCCACATTTCGACAATCTGCGTGTGACCTTCGCACCACAGGAGACTCGCGCCCTCTCGCGCAAGAAACTCTCGCTCACCATTGGCGTCAAGGCGTCGCAAAAAGAAGTGGTGCTCCACACCAATGCCAACTGCCGCGTGATGAGCGACCAGTGGCTCCGCACCATGATGCGCAATTTCGTGCCAGGCACCGATGTGGTGCTCGGTTTCTCGCACTATCGCTACCGCAAAGACACCAGCGCAGGCAGATATTTCCGTGTGTTTGATTCGGTGGTCACCTCGCTTCAATGGGTGGGCAGTGCCATCAAGGGAAAACCCTACCGTGGCATCAGCGACAACTTGGCGTATCGCCGCCAACTGTTTTTCGACCATGCTGGTTTCTCTGAGAGTTTGGAGTTGCGCTATGGCGACGACGACGTGTTTGTGAGCGCCATCGCCACAGGCGACAACACTCGCTTGGAACTCGCTCCCGAAAGCCAGATGCAGACCTACTACGAGAATGTGCCAAAGGCGCACAACTTGCTGAAACTGCGCCGCGACTACACCTCGAAGTTTGTGTGCACAAAGGCTCCATTCTATGCGCAAGCCCTGTTCTCGGTGATGAATTATTTGCGTCTGGGTGCCCTCGTGGCAGCCGTGGTGCTCGACTATACCAACATTTTCACCATTTCGGCAGCCACATTTTTGCTCATACTCTCATGGGTGATGATGATATTGCCGTTTAACCGCTGCTGCCAGTTGCTCCAGGCTCCGGGGCTCACATTCAGTGTGCCACTGTTCTATGTGTGGCGACCGGTGGTGAACCTTTACTTCAGAGTGTTGGGCTGGTCAACTCGCAAAACCAATCTCACCTCCATCTATGAATGACGCTGCACCTACCCGAATCAATGCGCTCACCTCGTGGCGAGGCATTTTCATCCTTTCCGTAGTGCTGTTTCACAGCGGCGAGGAATTGTTTATGGAATTGGCCACCAGTGGTGTGGTGGGTTTCTTCATCATGAGCGGCTTTTTGATGCGCATGAAGCATCAGCCAGAGCCCATCAGGGGCGCACGGTTCAAGTCGTTCGTCGCCAATCGCGCGCTACGGCTCTATTCGCTCCATTGGTTTGCGTTCGCATTGCTGATGGCAGCCACCTTTGGCTTTTCCGCCACCTTGCCCTATATGAGTTGGGGGGCGTTGGTGCCCAATTTGCTGCTGGTGCAAAGTTTCGTGCCAGATGTGAACGTGTTTTTCTCTTTCAACACCCCCACATGGTTTTTGTGCGACTTGCTGATCTGCTACCTCTGCTACCCTTACATAGCCACATGGCTCGACAGGATAAGGCTGCGCTGGCAACTGCTGCTCTTTGCCGTGCTTCAGATAGCATATTTTGTATGTATGTGCGCCTTGACTGACCCCGATTTGGTCACCTACGCCCATGTGTTCCCACCGTTCCGCATATACGAGTTCACCGCTGGCATTATCTTGTATAATGTGTATAAGGCGTTGCGCCCACGCCTCACAGGCTGGAATATGGCGAAATCCACGTTGGCAGAGGTGCTTGTGGTGGGGCTGTATGTGGGTTTGATGGTGTTCTCTCAAGCATGGGACTACCAAGATAAAGACAAATTCAACGACAGCGTGATGTGGGAGATACCGCTTTCGCTGCTCTTGCTGGTGTTTGTGCTCAATGCCGGCACCGAAGGCATCATCAGCCGCATACTGCAATGGAAACCACTGGTGTGGTTGGGCAGCATCTGTTTTGAGATATTCCTGCTTCACTCCCTATCGGGGCTGGTGTTCGGCTATTTGGTCAGCCCATTCTTGGGCCACTTCGGCATAGATGTTTATGGTCATTACGCCTTCGGTCAACTCCCCATACTGCTTGTCATGGGCTATGTGATGCACCGCTGGTTCACCCTCCCCGTTTTCGCCTGGGCATCGCACCTCTCCGCCCGCCTCTCCGCCTGAAAGTGGAAAAAAGTGCATGATTATTAGCGAAAAAAAGCAGAAGTAGTGATAATATTTAGTATCTTTGCTAATTAAACAAGCATCGCTTAAAACGATATGATAGTGAATGAAATAAAGAAAAATTGATGTTAGACGTAGTGGTGAAAAATACAGAACGCTTTTTGTTGTCTGTTCCAAAGACAAAGCGGAAAAAGTATGGTCAGTTCTTTACGAACATGTCCACTGCTAAGTTTATGGCTTCTTTATTTTGCTTTGACCGTTCAAAGCCCTGTTTGGAAATTCTGGACGCGGGAGCAGGCACAGGAATACTTGCGACTGCAGTTATTCAGAAGTTGATTGATGATGGTTACAAGGGACGGATTCATGTCACATGCTACGAAACCGACGATTTTGTGATGCCAGTTTTGGAAGAAAACATGAGGTTGAGCACCGTTTTGCCAAACGTGACTTGCTCTATCAAAACAGACAACTACATCACTTCACAAAATTTCTCCGATTACACGCTTTTTGGCGGCGAAGATTCCCATTACGACTATATCATAGGCAATCCTCCTTATCTGAAAACGTCCAAAGATGCCATTGAGGCTTTGGCTATGCCAGAAGTTTGCTATGGTGCACCAAATTTATACTTTTTGTTTTGGGCAATGGGCATTCACAATTTAAAAGAGGGGCAGGAGCTGGTGTATATCATACCACGTTCGTGGACATCGGGGGCTTATTTCAAGAGATTTCGTGAATACCTATTCCGAGAGTGTGTATTAACAGATATCCATTTGTTTGAAAAACGTGATAAGGTTTTCGATGGGGAGTCTGTTTTGCAAGAAACGATGATAGTGAAGGTGAAGAAAACAAGGGTTGTGCCCAGTGCAATCAATATCACCACTTCTTCTACATCAGATTTTAAGGATATTAGCTCCTTTAGCGCACCCTATGAAACCGTGGTCACCAAGAACCATTGTGTATGTGTTGTGACCAACAGTGATGATGTGAATGTGCTTCACACGATCAACCATTTCTCCAAAACACTGCCTGAGATAAACCTAAAAATGCAGACGGGCATTATTGTGGATTTCCGCACAAGAGAGGTGCTGCGAAACGAACTTGAAGAAGGTGCTTACCCTCTTTTATATGCTCAGCATATTAGGGAAGGAAAGATTGTTTGGCCTTTGGGAAAAGAAGGCGAAGTGATAAAAACTGAAAGGAAATCATATTTGCAGGAAAATGGAAATTTCTTGCTCGTTAAGAGGTTTACTTCAAAAGAAGAGCCTCGCAGATTGCAATGTGGCATTTATTTGAAAAAGAAATTCGACAAGTTTAAATATATAAGCACCCATAATAAAGTGAATTTCATTAAGTGTGATTCTCCTTGTGTGACTTATGGACTATATGTATTGCTGAACTCTTCGCTATATGATTGCTATTATAGGATATTAAATGGCTCAACGCAGGTTAATTCCACAGAAATCAATCAAATGCCAATACCAGATCGACAAGTGATTGAAGAAATGGGAAGAGAACTGATGCACCACGAATTGTCGGAGGTTAATTGCGATAAAATTTTGAGCAGATGGATAAGTTAGAAGTTGCAAAACATCTTTTGGAGCGAGTGGGTATGCCTACCGAGCAGCAAAGTGCGCTGTGTTGCCTGTCGTTGTTGGCAATGGCTAAACTTGCAAAATCCACTCCTTATAGCCAAGCCACAAACGAGTGGGTCAGAATCCACGATATTATCGCTTTCATTAGTGACCATTATGGAGTGGCTTATGCGGAAAACTCTCGTGAGACATTTCGCAAGCGCGCAATGCACGCTTTCAGGACAGCTGCGCTGATAGAGGATAATGGAAAGGCCACAAATAGCCCAAACTACCGTTATCGCATCACGAGTGAGTTCTTGGCTGTGATTCAAAATATGAGCGGTTCGAAAAGAGTTTTGTGTGACGACAACGCTTACCTTACCCAGTTTATTGCTAATCACGAGAGCCTTACAGAAATTTATGCGTCGAAAAAGCAGATGCATAAATTGCCTGTCCGCATAAATAATCAAGATTTTACATTCAGCCCGGGTAAGCACAATCAGCTCCAAAAGGCTATTATCGAGGAATTTGCTCCGAGGTTTGCCCCAAACTCCGAGTGTTTATATGTTGGTGATACGACTCAAAAAGACTTGGTGAAGGATGTGGATAAGTTGTCATCAATAGGCTTTGAAATCACTTTGCATGATAAAATGCCAGATGTGGTGTTGTATCGGGAAGATAAAAACTGGG
>OICI01000573.1_pt1 | contig 10962 bp, 8 predicted proteins | sample 1581261 | NCBI WGS metagenome assembly OICI01 (sample SAMEA3882520, study PRJEB24775) | human gut metagenome | biome: human-associated habitat; feature: intestine environment; material: feces | place: Netherlands | collected 2009/2010 | reverse complement strand
ATACTGCATTTATAACAGATACTTAAACCGTTACCAACCGTTACAACGGTTACTGAATGAAAGGAAGGTAAAAATGTTTGGAAAAAAGAAAGAATCAGGAATACCAGTAGGACATTATGAAGGAATTGAAGGGTTTGCGACTGATTACCCTTGCAGAATTGAAGTGAAAGGTGATGTATTTGAGATCAAAAGAATCAAGCCTGAAACTACGGTTACACTTCCAATGAACAGAATCAAGTCATTTTCAGCAATGGAAGAAGAAAAGTTCATGTTAAAATATCACGGTCAGGCAAAAAACACATCAAAATTAAAAGGTGCAAAGAAGTATTACTTGGTTGTGGAATATGACAAAGGTATGCTTGCCTTTTGGGGAACGGCAATGGAATATGGAAAATTTCTTGATTTACAGAATAAAGGTGTTGAAGCACCTTCACATATTGAATTATAACTGAACAAAAATGAACCCCAACCGTTGCAGCGGTCAGGGTTCTTATAACTCTATACCAAGGAATAGGATGATATAGGCTATGCAGACATAATTATATCATCCATTCCATGAAATTTCAATCAGGAAGGAATGATATACATGGGAAGAAGAAACCCAAACGGTTACGGATGCGTAACCAAGTTAAAAGGTCATAGATCACGCCCTTGGGTTGCCAAGGTGACAATCTATGATGAAGAAGGACACGCTAAACAGTCACCAATAGGTTATGCTGAATCAGAAGAAAAGGCGAACATCCTATTGGCTGAATATAACAACAACCCTTGGGATATTGACCGGGAAAAGGTGACCTTGGTTGTACTCTATCAGCGTTGGTCTGAAATCAAGTTACCAAGGTTAGGAAAATCAAATCAGCAGTCATTGCGGGCAGCGTTCAAGCACTGTTCCAAATACTACGGTGTGAAGTACAGGTCAATGAAATCCTATCAGATGCAAGACTGCATTGACAACTGCGGGTGTGCCTACTCTACACAATGGGCGATCAAGAACTTATTCGGACACCTTGACAGGTTTGCATTTGAAATTGACCTGATAGATAAAATGTATTCACAAATAACCACAGCCCCACCAATACCTGAAACAACCCGTGAACCATTCACCCAAGAACAGATTGATGCACTATGGAAAATAAAAGATGAACCTTGGGTCAATACCGTGCTGATCTACATATATACGGGGTTCAGATTACAGGAATTGCTTGGAATGAAAACGGAACAGGTGAACATCAAGGAATGGTACTTTGAAGGTGGTATCAAGACCACTGCCGGAAAGTGCCGTATTGTTCCGATACATGAACGAATCATACCATTTGTGAAAGCACTGGTTGATGAAGGAAACAAGTACCTGTTCACTTATCAGGGTAAAAAGTTCAGTCAGGCAAATTACTATAAGTGCTGGGGTGAAGTCATGGAAAAGATAGGTGCAGACAAGACACCGCATGAAGCACGGCACACCTTTGAAACCAATCTTGACAATGCCAAAGGCAACAGAAAATGTATTGATATGCTGATGGGTCATAAGTCAAAGGATGTGGGAAACAGGGTGTATAATCACAAGACTATTGAACAGTTACGGGAAACCGTTGCCCTGTTAAAATAATATTTTTTACGCTGAACTAGTAACAAATTAGAAACAAAAAAGACGGGAAATGCCGTAAAATCAAGCATTTCCCGTCTTAAAAAATGTATTATAGCATGTCTTTTTTGTATTTTCTCGATTTTATAAAATTCTTAAGAATTATTTTAACGGATATTTATCAGTCAGTTTTTTCACAATGGCTTTGACCTCTTCTGCGGAGTCCTCACCATTTTTGATCATCAGTGCGATTGCCTCTGCAATGTCATCCATATCCTCTGTTTTCATGCCACGGGAGGTTACGGATGCTGTTCCTAAACGGATACCGCTTGTTACAAATGGAGACTTCGGATCATTTGGGATCGTATTTTTATTACATGTAATATTTACGGAATCTAATAATTTCTCCACTGCCTTTCCTGTCAGGTCATAGTTCGTTAAATCGACTAACATCAGATGGTTGTCTGTTCCTCCGGAAACGATCTTGATATCTCTGTCTATCAGACCTTTGCAGAGCGCCTGTGCATTGTCGATGATTCCCTGCTGATATGCCTTGAACTCCGGCTGTAATGCTTCTTTAAAACATACTGCTTTTGCTGCGATCACATGCATTAGAGGGCCACCCTGGGTTCCCGGGAAGATCGCTTTGTTAAAGTTGAACTTCTCATTGGACTCTGCACTTGCTAAGATCATACCGCCTCTTGGTCCGCGCAGTGTCTTATGTGTGGTCGTGGTTACTACGTCTGCATATGGGATCGGGCTTGGATGCAGTCCTGCTGCTACTAAACCTGCGATATGTGCCATATCTACCATCAGATATGCGCCGCATGCATCTGCGATCTCTCTGAATTTCTTAAAATCAATAACTCTTGCATAAGCACTTGCACCTGCAATGATCAGCTTCGGCTTGCACTCCATTGCAATTTCCATGACTCTATCATAATCGATGACACCTTCATCGTTTACTCCATAAGGTACAATATTGAAGTATTTTCCGGAAAAATTCACCGGACTTCCGTGTGTCAGGTGACCGCCATGGTCTAAGTTCATTCCCATAACCGTATCGCCAGGTGTCAGCATTGCAAACTGTACTGCCATATTTGCCTGTGCTCCTGAATGTGGCTGTACATTGACATATTCACAGCCAAACAGCTCTTTTGCACGTTCAATTGCAAGATTTTCTACAATATCCACACATTCACATCCGCCATAATATCTTTTTCCCGGATATCCTTCTGCGTATTTATTGGTTAAAATACTTCCCATTGCCTCCATCACTGCCGGACTTACCCAGTTCTCGGATGCGATCAGTTCAATATGACTGTTCTGTCTCTCCATTTCTGCTGTAATAGCATCTGCTACCTCACGGTCTACTGCCTGTACTTCCTGAAGTAAATTCATTCATTCATCCTCCATCATTGATTTGTCTTGTTTTGGCTTTAACTATTCATCATTATAAAGTACCACAAAATGTTTTGCAATACAAAAATCACCGGTATTCCGATCACGAAATACCAGTGCTTTGTTTTGTGGTGAAAAATATACATTCCAAGCCAGCTCCCCACGCTTCCGCCTAAGGCCGCCACTAAGAATAATGTTCGCTCTGAGATCCTCCACTGATGTTCCCCGGCTCTTTTTTTATCCAGTCCCATCAGTGCAAATCCCAAAGTATTCATCACTGCCAGATACCACCACATATTATTCTTTCTTCATACCTTTCGTACGCAACAGATACCAGATCTCACTCGCAAGACAAATAGAAGAATAAGTACCTGCTAAAAGTCCTACCATCAATGGCAGTGCAAACTCACGGATAGAGGTTACACCCATAATATAAAGAACTAATACCATAACAAAGGTTGTAATGGAAGTATTCACACTTCTTGACATGGTCTGTGCGATACTCTTGTTGACGATCTCTTTGTATGCTGCCTTTGTCTGTGCATGATGTTTTTTCAATGCATCACGGATACGGTCAAAGATAACGATCGTATTATTGATCGAGTAACCGATAATCGTTAACATACATGCAATAAAGGTATTTCCTACGGAAATCCATGCTAACACATAACAGATAAATACCATGATAACATCGTGGCTCAGTGCAATTACCGCACTTCCCGCAAAACGTACATCCTTGAACCGGAACCAGATATAGAGCAGCATACAGATCGTTGCGATCACAACTGCTACGATCGCATCGGTCTTCATCTCATTGCTGACGGTGGAACTGATACTTTCGGATGTAATATCTTTTTTATCCACGCCAAAATTCTTGGTCATGGTCTTTTCTAACTTTGTTCTCTCTTCCAGTGACAGCGTACGGGTCTTGATGATGATCTGCTTGGTACCCTCGACTGCCTGTGCCTGTACGTTACCGTCGCCTGTAATTTTTTCTACTAGAGGAACGATCTCTTTATCAATCTCTTTGATGGAATACTGTTTATCCATCACAACTGCGGTAGACGTTCCACCCTTAAACTCCAGACTGTAATTTAAAATGGTTCCATCACTTGATTTGTGCATGCCTACTCCTACACAGCCACACACGATGATCGCACAGGAGATTGCAATAAAGATTCCTGTCTTTCCGACAAAATCAAATGGCTTACGTTCTTTTGCCTTACCATAGAATTTCGCATCACGGACACCGATCGCATAAACTGCATGCATCAGCACCTTCGTAACTACCATACAGGTAAACATTGAAAGGATAATACCGATCGCTAATGTAGAAGCAAATCCTTTTACGGTACCGGAACCGCGAAGTCCAAGAACTGCTGCTGCGATCAATGTTGTAATATTTCCATCTAAGATCGCGGAACGTGCTCTTGCAAAACCTGTTTCAATTGCGGTTGCCACGCTCTTTCCATCTGCGATCTCTTCGCGGATACGGGCAAAGATAATGACATTCGCATCCACCGCCATACCAATAGAAAGGATAATTCCGGCAATACCCGGTAAGGTCAGGGTAATCTCAAACAGATATAAGGTCGCGATCACTAATGTCGTATAGATTGCAAGTGCAAATGCGGCTACCACACCAGGTACTAAGTACTGCACGATCATAAAGATCATAACGATCACAAGACCGATCGCTGCTGCCTTCAAACTGCTTGAAATTGCTTCTTCTCCAAGCTGTGCACCTACTACCTCGGAACGCATCTCCTCTAACTTTAGGGAAAGGGAACCGATTCTGATCTGGGAAGCTAAGGACTCTGCCTCTTCATAGTTTGCCATTCCGGAAATCTGTGCAGTTCCTCCGGTAATTGCCTGCTGTACGGTCGGATAACTGATGACTTCATCATCGTAAACGATCGGAAGTGCTTTTCCGACGTTTGCGGATGTGACCTCTGCAAATGTCTTTGCTCCTTCATCGGTTAAGGTCAGCTCTACGATATTTTCTTTGTTTCCGGTATCATTTGTAATGGTTGCTGCTTTTGCCTGCGCAACTGCAGATCCATCCATGAAGGTCTTACCATCTTCTGTCTGGAATTCCAAAGTTCCCGGTTTTCCGAGTTCCTCTAAAATCTTGTTTGCATCGCTGACTCCCGGAATCTCAACGGAAATACGGTCATCTCCGACTTTGTATACCTGTGCTTCCGTACTGTAGCCTTCCACACGTTTCTGTAACTTATAGACGGTATCGTCTAACTGTTCATCGGTCGGCTTGTCTCCGACTACCTGATAGGTAATGGATACACCACCTGCTAAATCCAGACCGAGGTTAATGCTCCGGTCTTCTCCTACTCCGGTCGAAGAAATAATGGTTGCGGAATAATAGCACAGACCGGCTAAAATTCCGAGTACGAGAATGAGAGTGATGATCCCTCTGCTCTTTTTCATGCTTTTCATTTCTTTTCCTCTCTTAATCTTCTTGTTCTGCCATGGCTGCTTTTATCATGATTGCACATTCTACACGCTTTTTCTGTAATTCACAGCCTGTTTCATAGGTTTTTAATATATCTCCATGGAAATTGTATGCATTTGCCGCACAACCGCCGCTGCAATAAAATCTTGCGAAGCAGTCACGGCATTTTTCTTTCGCATATACATTACAGCACTTGAACTCTTCCTGAAGTCCGGTGTTCACTACGCCGTCATGTACATTTCCCATTAAAAACTTCTCATTACCGACAAATTGATGACAAGGATATAAATCTCCCCATGGTGTCACTGCTAAATACTCTGTACCGGAACCACAACCGGAAAGGCGTTTATAGACACATGGACCGCCTTCTAAATCGATCATAAAATGGAAAAAGTTGAATCCGTTTCCGGCTTTATTTCTTCTTACCATCTCTGCTGCTAAATCATCATATTCTTTAAAAAGTACCGGTAAATCTTCTTCTTTGATCGCGTAATCGTCCGTCTCTTCTGCCACCACCGGCTCTACGGAAATCTGCTTAAATCCCAAGTCCGCTAAATGAAGCACGTCTTTGGAAAAATCTGTGTTGAAATGTGTATAGGTACCACGCACATAATATTTCTCCTGATTTCTGCTCTTAGCAAACTTCTGGAACTTCGGCACGATCAGATCATAGCTTCCGGCTCCTTTTCGGAATGGTCTCATATGGTCATGTACCTCTTTACGTCCATCGATACTTAAAACCACATTGTCCATTTCACGGTTGGCAAATTCCATGATATCGTCATTTAAAAGTACGCCGTTGGTTGTTAAGGTAAAACGGAAATGCTTGTCATGCAGCTTTTCCTGCTCTCTTCCGTAAGCTACTAACTGTTTTACTACCTCAAAATTCATCAGCGGTTCTCCGCCGAAAAAATCCACCTCTAAATTCCTTCTGCTTCCCGAATTTGCGATCAGAAAATCCAATGCAGCTTTTCCTGTCTCATATGACATCAGCGCTCTTCTTCCATGATATTCGCCCTCTTCCGCAAAACAGTAGCGGCATGCCAGATTGCAGTCATGTGCAATATGTAAACAGAGTGCTTTTACCACGGTTGGACGTTTCTTAAAATCGATCAGCGGTGCCTCGTAGGTGTCCGGTGTAAACAGACTTCCCTCTTTTTTAAGCTGGGCAACCTCTTCCACAGCCTCACGGATTTCTTCTTCGCTGTATTTTTCACGAAGCAGACCTGTTATCTCTTCACTGCTGTGTTTCTCAAATAACGGAATCACATCATATACCACTTCGTCTACAACATGAATGGCTCCGCTATTCACATCTAACACAATGTGATAACCATTATTGATATACTGATGAACCACCTGATAGTCCTCTCTTTCCTGTTACTTTTTTCATCTTTATATAACGCACAAATGACCGCACGCAACTGCGAACGGTCGTTCATACCATGTATCTATGATTTTGTACGGACTATTTGCTCTGCTCACAAGTCTGGTTTCCTACTGTACAGGATGTCTTACATGCAGACTGACAGGATGTCTGACACTCGCCACATCCGCCTTTTTTTACTGTGTTCTGTAATTTTTTTGTATTTAATGTCTTTATGTGTTTCATAATGAAATCTCCTTTCAAATTTCTCCGGTTATCTGCTTCTCGCTTCCCGAAAATAAAATATCTTTTGACATTATAGCATAATATTTTTCAGTTGAAAAGCATTTTTTAACTCATCATGCCCCCAAGTGTTCCTGCCGCCATACAGATCCCAAGTGTCGTTCCCATATGTACCAGATCTTTCGGAAGCCCTCCGGCCAATGCTGCCGATACGGCAAACAAGATCAAAAAGTACTGGCTTCCTAATAACAGTCCCCACAGGAATTTTTTTCTCTTCATCTTTTTTCCTGCGATCAATCCGCCTGCGATCCCTGATACCACATAGATCACCGTAACCCCTACTTCTACAAATGTTCCGTTCAACTGAAACTTTTCCATTAAAAATGCCATGAGGATCAGCCCGAGTCCGGTCACGATGTACATGAACATCAGATCCACGATCATCCACTTAAAAGATTTACGCTCCATATCTTTTCCCTCCCCTACATATATATGCCGGGTGGGACTGATTAGAACATCCTTAACTCTTTGCTTCGTGTTCTGCTTCGGCTTTTGCCTTTAGGATTGCCTCATTTAAGGACAACATTTTATCATCTAAAACGGATACGATACCGGAACACTCTCTCAGTTCACGGCTGATGTATTCCGGTGCGTTTCCTTCAAATTTGTAATAGATTTTATGCTCTAAACTTGCCCAGAAATCCATGGCGATCGTACGGATCTGTATCTCTACTTTGGTATCAATGATACTGTCGGAGAGAAAGACCGGTGTGGTAACCAGCATATGATAACTGCGGTAACCGCTCTTTTTAGGATTTTTCATATAATCACGTCTTGCAAGGATCGTCAGGTCATTTTGTTTGGAAATCATATCTGCGATCAGATAGATATCAGATGTAAAGGAACAGCTGATACGGATTCCTGCGATGTCATTTACATAGCGTACCATGTTCTCGATACTGGATTCATATCCATGTCGTTTCAGTTTTTTTACAATGCTTTCCGGAGTTTTGATTCTGGATTTTACATGTTCGATTGGATTGTATTTATGTCTGTGCTGAAATTCACCGTTTAGAATATCAATCTTTGTTTCTACCTGTTTAAGGGCAGACTGATAGACAAAAATAACTGTCTCCCAGTCATTCAGTTCTTTAAAATCCCTCAAGGGGACAGAATCATAATTCATGTATAATAATATCCTTTCCTGATACAGGCAGTTCCCCGTTGATTTTTGTAATCTCACAGGGGACTTGTTTATAGATTTGCTATAGTTGGTTGATGATATTATTGTAACATATAAATATCCGTTTGTGTGAACTATCTGTATGAAAATTCAGATTTCCATTATTAAAGTGATTGTGTTATAATGTTTGAAAATAGCTGACATAATATACTCTATTTGTAACTGTTCAGTATCCTGTAACAGATGGAGAAGAGTTACATTTATTCCAGGTAAAGGAGAAAACAGATAATGGCTGAATCAATGAAAGATTACGAAACAGAACTGGAAGCCTCTTTTAAGAAAATTGAAGAAGGGGATATTCTTACAGGAACTGTCATCAGTGTAGATGAAAAAGAAGTTGTGGTAGATTTGAAGTATTATGCGGAAGGCATTATTCCGGCAGAGGATTACAGCAGAGAACCGGGATTTTCTTTAAAGGAACAGGTGAATGTGGGAGATGAAGTTTCTGCGACTGTTGTGAGTAAAGACGATGGAAATGGAAATATTCTGTTGTCCAGAACAGAAGCAGCAGATGTGCTTGCATGGGATAAGCTGAAAGAATTAAAGGATTCAAAAGAAGTAATTGATGTGGTGGTAAAAGGCATTGTAAATGGCGGCGTGATCGCCTATGTAGAAGGTGTACGTGGATTTATTCCCGCCTCAAAGCTTGCCCTGAATTATGTGGAGGATACAAACGAATATCTGAACAAACCAATCCAGGTTCAGGTTTTCGATATTGATAAAGAAAAAGGAAGATTAATTCTCTCTGCAAAGGAAATATTAAGAGAAAAAGCAGAAGAGGAGAGAAAAACAAAAATCTCCAATGTGCAGGTCGGACTTGTAACAGAAGGTGTTGTTGAGAGCTTACAGCCATATGGTGCATTCGTAGATCTGGGAAATGGTCTGTCAGGTCTGGTTCATATTTCACAGATCTGTGAGAAGAGAATTAAGAAACCATCAGAAGTTCTGACAGTTGGAGATAAAGTAAAGGTAAAAGTAACTGCTGTCAAAGATGGAAAATTAAGTCTGAGCATCAAAGAGGCAACAGATATGATGGCTAAGGAAATTGAGGAGGAAGTGATCGAGCTTCCAGATTCAAAGGAAGAGGCTTCCACATCTCTTGGCGCACTTTTTGCAAACATTAAATTAGATAATTGAGGTTAGAATCTGTATGAGAAATCAGGAAAAAATATTTGTAATAGGTCACAAGAATCCGGATACGGATTCCATCTGTTCGGCGATCGCTTATGCGGATATTAAAAACAGGACTACACAGAGTAAGAGATATATTCCGAAGAGAGCTGGTCAGATCAATGAGGAGACCAGATATGTGCTGAACCGTTTTGGTGTACAGCCGCCGGCTTATCTGGGAAATATCGGAACACAGGTCAAGGATATGGATATCCGTCTCAGTCCCCAGGCAGACAAAAACATGTCACTGAAAAATACCTGGGATCTGATGCAGGAGAACGGAATCGTATCCCTTCCGATCCGTGATAAGGAGGGATGCCTGGAAGGTCTTGTGACCATCGGAGATATTGCCAAGACTTATATGGATACCACAGACAGCTATCTGCTTTCCAATGCGCGGACACAGTATCAGAGGATTGCGGAGACGGTTGGCGGAGAAGTGGTGGAAGGAAATGGCCACGGATATTTTGTCAAGGGACGTGTTCTGGTTGGAACAGCCAACCCGAAGATGATGGAAAGCTATATTGAGGAGAACGATATGATCATCATGGGAGACCGTGAGGAGGATCATCTTCAGGCCATCAGCCAGAATGTAAGCTGTATCATCGTAGGGCTGAACATTGTGGTTTCCGAGAAGGTTGTGAAGCTTGCCCACGAAAAAAATATCGTGATCATCCGGTCACCTTATGATACCTTTAACATCGCCCGTCTGATCAATCAGAGTATTCCGGTCAGCTATGTTATGAAACGGGATAACATGGTTACGTTTAATACCGAGGATTTTACAGATGATATCCAGGATGTTATGGTCAAAAACCGCCACAGAGCGTTCCCGGTTATCAATCCTCATGGAAAGTGTATCGGAACGATTTCCAGGCGTAATTTCCTGGACATGCACAAGAAAAAAGTTGTTCTTGTAGATCACAATGAGGTGGATCAGGCTGTTGATAATATTGAGAAAGCAGAGATTCTGGAGATCATTGATCATCATAAGCTTGGTTCTCTGGAAACTATGAAGCCGATTAATTTCAGAAATGAGCCAGTTGGATGTACTGCGACAATCCTTTACCGGATTTATGATGAGCAGCGACTGGAGATTCCGCCTAAGATCGCAGGACTTCTCTGTGCAGCCATTATTTCCGATACCTTAATGTTCCGTTCCCCAACCTGCACCCAGCAGGACAAGATCGCAGCAAGTGCGCTTGCACTGATCGCGGACATTAAGATTGAAGATTTCGCAAGAGAAATGTTTAAGGCTGGAAGCAATCTGAAAGATAAAGCACCTGAAGAAATTTTCTATCAGGATTACAAGAAATTTATTGCAGAAGGAAATGTGGCTTTTGGTGTTGGACAGATCAGTTCCATGGACGAGGAAGAGCTTCAGGAGATCAAAGTTCGTCTGAAACCATTTATGGTAAGCGAGTGCGGACGCCATGGAATTACCCGTGTTTACTTTATGTTAACCAATATTATGGACGAGTCCTCAGATG
>OICI01000564.1_pt1 | contig 11129 bp, 10 predicted proteins | sample 1581261 | NCBI WGS metagenome assembly OICI01 (sample SAMEA3882520, study PRJEB24775) | human gut metagenome | biome: human-associated habitat; feature: intestine environment; material: feces | place: Netherlands | collected 2009/2010 | reverse complement strand
GAGCCGTGTCAACGTGAACTTGTCGGGGCAAGGCCCCTCCATCTTGCTGCGCAAGACCGTTCTGCCGCTTAAAAGCCCCACTGGGGCTTTCATTGCTCTGCTGCGCTACGCAAACGCGAACTTTTGAGAACGCGTCACTTTCGGCAGCTTGCAAGAAAAGGCGAGGAAAACTTTGGCAAAAAGAGAGAGGGCTGGACGACGCCTACCCTCTTGACAAAAAGTAATCTGGCTATCCGGTTTTTAAGAATCGTCCATTCTTTAAAGAATTGTCCATAGACAAATCTGCAAGCAGCCTGTAAAATACTTTGCAGGTAGTCAAAGCTAACCTCGAACCACTTGAGAAGGTAATTTCTATATGAAAAAGACACGACTGACGATCATTCTATTGATGATTCTAACGCTTGTTTCTGCAATTATTACGCTTTGCATGGGAGCAGTCCGCATTCCGGTACAAGATACACTATCGATCCTGCTTCGGCACCTGTTCGGGACAGACACAGGCACCTCGGTATCTTTGGCATTTGAACAGATCGTCTGGCAGATCCGAATGCCCCGAATTATTCTGGGCTTTCTGGCCGGAAGCGGTCTAGCCCTCTGCGGCTGCGTGATGCAGGCCGTTGTCCAAAACCCAATGGCAGACCCATATATTCTTGGTGTGTCGGCAGGCGCAACGCTGGGAGCCACTGGTTCACTCTTTTTAGGGCTGGGCGTGATCTCCGGCTTTTGGGCCTTTGTAGGAGCAGGCGGTGCCTGCTTTCTCGTATTGGCCCTCTCCTCGGCGGACGGTAAAACCACCTCGGTCAAACTGATTCTCTCCGGCATGATTGTCAATGCACTGCTGACAGCATTTTCCAACTTTATCATTGCGGTAGCAGGCGATTCGGACGGTATGATGTCCATCAAGTTCTGGACGATGGGCTCCCTGACCCGCGCCGGATGGAAAAACATCGGCCTTATCACACTGATCGTACTGGCGGCAGCAGTCTTTTTCCGGACGCAGGCGCAGACGCTGGATGGCCTGATGTTGGGCGAGGAAGCAGCTTCCACCATCGGCATCAACACCTTCCGGTGTCGGTTGGTTTACCTGCTGGTGCTCTCGGTGCTGACCGGTGCACTTGTATCGGTTTGCGGCACTATCGGATTTGTGGGGCTCATCATCCCGCATGTTTCCCGCGCCATTGCCGGCACAGCCCACCGAAAACTACTGCCGATTGCGGCATTATCCGGCGGACTGTTCATGCTTTGGGTAGATGCCATCGCCCGCAGTCTGATTCCCAACACCGAGCTGCCTGTGGGCATCTTCACCGCCTTGATGGGTGCGCCGTTCTTCGTCTATGTGATGGTGCGTAAAAAATATGGATTTGGAGGCAATTGAATGAGACTGGATGCGAAAGACGTAAACATTTCGATTTCCGGCAAACCAATTGTACAGCATCTCTCCATTGAGGTGCCGGACCGGAAATTCTCGGCCTTGCTGGGTGCCAACGGCAGCGGCAAGACCACTCTACTCCGCTCCATCTACCGCACACAAAAGATGGACAGCGGCATCGTTCGTCTGGATGACGAGGACATCACACATTTTTCCGGCAAAAAGCTGGCGCGGAACATGGCGGTGATGGGACAATTCAACCAGATCAATTTTGACTATACCGTGCTGGACATCGCCCTGATGGGACGGTATCCCTTCCATTCCTTGCTGGAGCAAGAACGGGAGAGGGACTACGAGATAGCTTTGGAAGCACTGGACAAGGTTGGTATGAAAAACTACCGTGACCGTAACTTTCAGTCTCTCTCGGGCGGCGAAAAGCAGCGAGTGGTTCTGGCCCGCGCGCTGACCCAGTCGCCCAAGATCCTGATCCTAGACGAACCGACAAATCATCTGGATATCCGTTATCGGTTAGAAATCCTTTCAATCATCAAAGATTTGCAGATCACGGTCCTGGCAGCGCTGCACGATCTGAGCCTTGCAGCACAATTCTGCGACCACCTCTATCTGATGAAACAAGGCGAAATTGTAACGCAGGGCCAGCCTCAAGCGGTGATAACCCCCGAAAATCTGCGCCGAATCTTTGATGTAGAAGCCTGTGTGTACCCCAGCCCGATCAACGGAAAACTGATGATTCAATATCTATAACAAAAACGCGGGAGTACCCCGCAGAAAGAGGAACCTTTATGAAAAAGAAAACCCTGAGTGTTGCTGCCGCGGCACTGGCAGCCGTCATGCTGACCACTGGCTGTGGTCAGACCGCATCTTCTGTGGCATCGTCTGCTGCCGCCTCCTCTGAGATTGCTTCGTCTGTTGCCGAGAGCACCGTCTCCGCCGAAGAGACCTCTTACCCCCTGACCCTGCAGATTTATGACGCTGATGGCAATGCTGTGGATATGACCTACGATCATGCCCCCGAAAAGGTGCTGTCCACCCAGTTGTCCATGACCGAGCTGCTCATTAAGCTGGGGCTCAAGGACAAAATTGTCGGTGTGTTCGATAATGACAACGCCCTGAAAGGCGACATCGCCGATGAAGTTGCTTCGCTGAACAGCCTTGGCGATAAGAAGTCTGTTTCCAAGGAGACTATCCTTGCCACCGAGCCGGATCTGATCCTTGGCAAGGGTCCTCTGATGTTCACCGAAAGCAGCATTGGCACCGTCCAATCCTATCAGGAACTGGGCATTCCCGTCTATACCGAGTTGGCCAGTGCTTCCACTGACCAGGCTCTGGACAACATCGTAGAAGATGTGCGGAACATTGGCGAGATTTTCAACGTGCAGGAGACTGCAAACGCTTACGCTGACGAGCTGCAGGAGAGAATCGACGCGCTGATGGACAAGGTCAGCGGCCAGAGTGGAGAGCCCCTGAAGGTTCTGTTCATGGCTGGCTACGCCGATGGCACCTTCGTGGCCTTCAATTCCAAGATGAGCAGTTGTATGCTGAATGCCCTGAACGCTGAAAATGTTCTGGACAAGGGCGGCAACGGCCTGACGCTGGAGAATCTGGTCTCCATGAACCCGGATATCATCGTCTACGTCCGCGCAGACCGCTTTGGTTCCACCGATGCCGACGCGGTGGAGCAGCTGACCTCCAACGCCGTCGTGCAGGAGGTTCCCGCCATCGCCAACCAGAAGGTCATCGAGATGGATTATGATGACGTAATGGACTACGGTGCACGGGTCATCGATTCTGCTGAGACCCTGTACAACTTCATGTACAGTGCATCTTAACGGAACCTGAAATCAAAAATTTCGGTTATGGCAGAATACGGGTGGGCGGAAAGCCCATCCGTTTTTTGTAAATGCGGCTGAAATAACAGGCATCTCGGTAGCCGACCTCATGAGCGGCCTGTGTCACAGTGTAGTCGCCGGAACGCAAAAGCTCAGTGGCTATTCGGACACGATAATTGATGAGGTAATCGATGGGGCGGATGTTTTTGTACTTATAAAAGAGATAGCTGACATGTCCAGCTTTCTCATTGACCTGCTCGGCCAGTGCGTCCAGCGTCAGCGGCTCTGCATAGTGCTCTGCGATGAAATCCAGCAGGATGCTCATGATTTGGCTTTCATTGTAAGTTTCCTCGGGCTGAAAATCTGCAAAAATCTGGGCGAAGAACTCTTCTGTCAGCTTTTCTTGCTGGTACTGGCTGCGGATGTCAGCGTCCGGGTGGAGCTTTAGGATCTGCTCCAGAATGGAAAAGGTCTGTTCCGGATTTTTGAGCTTGTGGGAGAACAGCAAAGGCCGGTCGTTTTCGTAGTACATATTGATGTAGTGGAAATCCTGCTCGCCCAAGGCCGAAATGGTCAGGGTCTTGTCGGGACATCCGTGCAGGAATAGTCCTCGCTTGGCAATGAAGGGTTCGTGCTCAAATGAGAAGATGGCCCGACCCGACACCGGAACAATCAGTGCACTTTTCAGGGTGCGGTAGCTATTACTCTCACCAGCGTGCAGGGTAAAGCTGCGGAAGCCGACAGACTCGATTCGGCCCTGATTGTATTCCTGAAATAAAATTTCCAGCGGATTAGGAAGCGCGGATATTTGATTCATTGGGAGCTCCTTTGTGCAAAAGCGGTTAGTTAATGCTAATATAGCACAAAATGCTACCGTTTGTCTATGTGGGGAGCACCCCACACTGCGTAATAATTGACAAAAAAGGGTGGTTATGGATGGATATTCTAAACCTCGGTTCACATCGAATTGGAGCCCGGTTCCCGGAAAAGGGACTGCGCAAAGGCAAAAATCCTGCAATCCTACTCAACGATGGGGAACTGATTGAGCAGTTGAATCTGCGCACGGAACGAGCAGTGTTGGTGGGGGTATACCCCAATAACAGACTTTCAGAGTATACCCCGTGGCCAGAACCGGCTTTTCGACCGGGCACACCGGATTTTGGCGGGCAGCTAGGACAATATCATCGAGAACTGAACAACGAAATTCTCCCGGCGCTTATAGACGAATACGCCCTTGACACGGAAAAACTGGCGTATGGCGGCTATTCGCTGGGCGGTCTGGCTGCAACCATGAGTCTCTGGGAAACAGATGCCTTTGCTGCAGTATTTTCCCTCTGTGGGTCGTTCTGGTATCCGGGTGTTGCCGATTTCATAGAGGAACATGTCCCCAAAAACTACTCCGCACAGGTTTATCTGCAAAATGGTATCCGGGAGGGCGAAGGCCACAACAACCGTCTGTGTGATGCCTATAGCTACGCCCAACGAGTCCACACTGCCCTGCAAGCGACATGTGGAGCTAAAACTGTGCTGGATGACTACGGCCATCATGACCGGCAAAGTGAGCGTCTTAACGCTGCACTGCGTTGGGTGGAACGTGTGCTATGAATCATTGGCGTAAATTTTGGCGTATGCTGAATCAAGGTGCATTTTATAATCACCAGCGACGAGCTGATTTAACCGCAGGGAACGCCGATTGGTAGCATAAAATCCTTATATGAAACAAAAAGCGGCAGCTACGTTGTTTTTCGCAACATAGCTGCCGTATCTTCGTTTTGGGAGTTCGGTGTACCTACTACACCAATCCGTCTATTCACTTCTTACACCACACCGCTTTGTAAGGCTCTTTTTCGGGAAAACGTCCCAAAATTGGTGTAGTTGTGGTGTAGTACCGCAGATGTCGCTTGAAATCTGTTCATAATTTCATCGTATCTGCGTTTTAATTTTGCATTTTACTGCTCAATCGGCTTCATCGTGGGGAGCTTGACTGGTGGTGATTTATAGCTGTTTACAAGTGTTCATAAGCCTTTGTTCGTGCAAGATAAAAAGGTCTTATTTTTCGCAACTCTACGCAACTGTTTACAGCTATTCTCAAATTGGTGGTAAGTCAGTGGTAAGGCTGGTGGTAAACTTATTCGTTCTCGTGAGAGTGCCAACGCTTCAGGACTTCTTCCACCTGCCTAATAAGCTGCTCCTTGTTCGGCATATACAAGACGTACCGGGATGCAAAAATCTGATTCGACAAACCGCCCAGCGCATACTCGGCTGCTACGCTGTCCTTGTCGGTGCAGAGGATGATGCCGATAGGAGGATTATCTTCTGGGTCGTTGACCTCTGCGGCGTAGTAGTTCAGATACATATTGATTTGTCCGGCGGCTTCGGGCGTGAGCTTGGTGGTTTTCAACTCGATCAGCACATAGGCGTGTAAAATCTTATTGTAGAACACCATATCCACATAGTAGTGGGTGTTGTTCACTGTGACACGCTGCTGTGTGCCGACAAACATAAAGCCCCGGCCAAGTTCCAGCAAGAAATCTTCGATTTGTCGCACCAGTGCTGTTTCCAAATCGCTTTCAAGGAACGGCTTTTCTTCCGGCAGCCCCAAAAACTCGAATACATACGGGTCTTTGATGATGTCCTCCGGCTTAGTGTAGTCCACACCCTTTTCGGCCAATGCTAAAACTTGTTCCTTGTTTGCATCCCCACGGGACAAGAGCAGCCGTTCAAACAGGGAACTTTCCATCTGGCGTCTTAATTCACGGACAGACCAGCCAGAATTGACTGCTTCTTTTTCGTAGAAGCTGCGCTTCTCCTTATCGGAAATGGATAACAGCTCACAGTAGTGCGACCAACTCAATTTTCCAGACACTGTCTGGAAAATTGGATAGCTGAGATAGAACTGCCGCATATTGTAAACATTCGAGCGCGAAAAGCCCTTGCCAAGCTCCTTTGTCAACGCCCTGGAAAGCTGCGATAAGGTCTTTTCACCATATGCAGCACGGATGCTGTCATTTTGTTCACAACGAACAACGACCTCACCAATCTTCCAATAAGTTGACAGCAGTTCCTGATTGACTTGCTGTGCTACATTTTTACGGGAAGCTTCCAGCAGAGAACGAATCTCACTCACTGCCGGAACAAGAACCTGTGCTACTGGGGCTGCAGATTTATTTCCCATCAGTCATTTTCCTCCTTTCCTTCAAATGTCGTGGTTGCAGATAAGAACTCTGCAAACTTGTCGATTTCCTTTTTCTTGAGATTTTTCGTTGCCTCAGTATAGATGTTCATGGTAGTGGTAATATCGGCGTGGCCCAGTACGTCTTGAATGACCTTCATGTTGATTCCAGCCTCGCAAAGACGGGTAGCACAGGTGTGACGCAGGGAATGACAGCTAAACTTCGGAAGCAGAACAAGGTTTTTCGGCTTGATTGTACCGCTTTCGCATTTTGCCAACTGTTCCTCGTTGCAGTCGCGGATGATACGGTCAATGCCTTTATTGATGGTGCTGTGATGCTGGCACTCGCCAAAACGGTTTACAAAAATAAAATCCGTATAGCCATCAATCGTCACCTTGCAGGAAATTCCAGTTTTCTTCTGATACTCTCGCTCTTGTACAAAAGCAGCCTTGACTTCCGGAGTCATAGGCACAATTCGGTTTCCAGCTTCCGTTTTGGGTGTATTGATTCCGTACAGACAACCTTTCTCCCGGTGGCTGTAATAAATCAACGTGTGATTTACACTGATTTCACCCGTATCAAGGTTGATGTCCTCCCAACGCAAACCCGTTGCCTCACCAGCACGGAGACCACATTCCACCATCACAGTAATGATGGGAAGCCAGTGATTGTACTTCTCGCTGTTTTTCAAGAAGTTCATCAACAGCTTCTGCTGGCCTGCGGTCAGAGCCTTGCGGCGTTCACTGTCCAGATTGTGCGTCTGTTTGAGTTCTTTCAACGCATTATCGGATGGATTGATACGGAGATATTCGTCCTCCACTGCAAAATCCAGCACCTGATGCAGCACGGTATGGATGTTCTCCACCGTTGCCACTTTCAAACGCTGTGAATCCACAAGGCCGTTGTAAAACCGCCGCACATCCGACTTTTTCAGGCTTCCGACCTTCCGCTTCCCAAACTCCGGGAATACGTACATCTTGTACATATACTCGTAATTGACCAGTGTATTGGCTTTCAGCCCCTTTTTCAGTTGCAGCCACTGCTCGTGAATGTCATTGATGGTCGCGTTCCGCGCTTCTGCACGGATTCCATCACTGCGGTCACGCTGAATCTCTGCTTCTTTCTCACGAAGTTCTTCCAGACTTTTGGCGTACACATTATTTCGCTTGCCGTTTTCACTGCGCCAGCGATATTCATACGTTCCGTTGCTGCGCTGATATTCACCTTCCTTTAGAACACGCTTCTTTGAGTCTTTTCTTCTTTCTGCCATCGTTATGTCCTCCATTGTTGGCAGAAAGCAACCTACAGCTTAATCATACCATACCGCCGAGGTGCTTTCAACTGCCGACTTTATTTTTATTGTCAAATCGAAAATAATCGGTCAAGGTGTTCATCCAGCCTGCGGCGTTTCAACAGCCGTTTCGTACCATTCCAGAGAACAAAGGTACAGTCTTTGGAATCGCTCATTTCACGCAGCTTGTTGATACCAATGCCGGAATAAGCTGCGGCTTCTTCCAGCGTCAGATTGCTTTTCTCCCAGATCGGAACTTGTCGGGACTTGGTCCCTCCATCTTGCTGATGCAAGACCGTTCCGTCGCTTAAAGTCCCCACCGGGGACTTCATTGCTTCGCAAACGCGAACTTCTTTCATAGGCAAAACCTCCGTGTTTTTGTTTGTAACCAGCAGACTGTAACCACAACAGAAAACTTTTTCTGCAATGGTGTGCTGGCAATTTTCCGTATTTATTTTTTCTTATCAGTTACAGGTTACATGGTTACAAATAGGGAAATTATTTGGAATGATGCGACTTTGAGGCAGCTGTAAGATGTAACCACACCTGTAACCAACGATGTAAAGCAGCCCTTCAAAACGGAAATCCCATCTGCTGAGCTTCTTCGTCTGTAAGTTCCACAAAACCGTCTGCATCCACTTTTGCAGCGGTTACACGTTCCCATCCTTTCTGCACGCCATACTTCGGGTAGCGTTTGGCTGCTTTATGGGCTGTCCACCCCCTGATTTCGCCATTCGCAATTCCTGCAGTCATGATCTCACAGATGGCACGGGTTTCCCACTCCGCAGGAAGATTCAGATTGCCCAGTGCCTCAGCGTAAAGCTGTTTGGAACATACCCGGTCACCCGTGTAATCTTCCAGAAACGCATAGATCATACCAGCCTGCGTATCTTCCTGCATGAAATCTTTCTGGCAAATCTGCAAGGCCTCCTGCATGGCAGGGCTGAATGTCAGCTTATAATCACCGCTGTTGTAAATCGTCATGGCTTCTGCCCAAAGCTGGTCGATATAGGCACGGGATTCCGCTTCGTTATCCAGAATATGTACTTCCGCCTGTGCTGCATCCACCGGGATGGGGATAAAGCGGCGGTTTCCCGTGCGGTCACGGGGCAGGAAGTCCTGTCGGTTGGTCGTTCCTGCAAAGACACATTGCCGCAAACGATCTGCCGGGTGTGTTTCATACGGGATTTTGTAGGTTTCTTTCTGCTTGCTGAGAAAGCTCTTGATTTCCTCGATGCTTTTGGCATTGGCAGTCGCAATCATTTCCGACATTTCCATGATCCAGTGGCCTTGCAGCTTGCGGAACACATTATCATCGTCCATTCGCTGCAAATCATCCGAGAACCATTCATCTTTGATAGCAAGCAGCCGGAAGAAAGAGGATTTTCCTGCACCCTGCCCACCGACCAAGCAAAGCATCATTTCAAACTTGCAGCCGGGATGAAACACCCGTTTGATCGCTCCAAGCAGAAAAATCTTCAAGGATTCTGCGGTAAGCTCATCTTCTGCCGCACCGAGAAAGCGATGCAAAGCGTGGCTTATCCGCTCTGTGCCATCCCACTTCAAGTCATTCAAGTAGTCCCGGATAGGGTGATAATGATTTTCGTTGGCAACAATGCGAATTGCTGCAGACACCCGTTTTTCGCTGTACAGGCCGTATTTTTCCATTCGGCGCAGAATGTACATCATATCGGTGTCGGTCAGCGTAGGGCCGGAACGCTGCCAACCCATCGGCTTTACAATATCAATACGTTCACTCAGCAGATTCAGCCGGATGGAATCTGCAAGAACTGGGTCGTTCTGCAAAACAGTCACACAGTTTTGAATCGTGTTCTGAACACCACCTTTTTCAGCCTGCGAGAGCATTTTGCGGATGTTGGAAATGGTCGATCTCGTATTTTCGGATTCGTTGGGCAATCTGTTGAACCTCCTTCCGATGCTCGGTGAGAAAATGTCGATTCTCTATCAGATATTGGATGTAATCAGTATAATGCAGGCTGGCAACAAAGCAGGGATGCAGTTCTTCCTCCGATAATTTTGGTACAAATCGTATGCGCCAGTCAGCTAGGATTGCACGGCACTCGTACAATATTTGGATTGGGTCTTTGTATTCCACGATTTTCAAGTGCTGCCGTGGGAAATTTTCCGTTGCAGAAAGTCCAAAGTCTGCGGCCAGCTTTTCCGCCGCCGCCGGGATGCCCCGGGCAAAGGGGTCGATGACCATGGGCTGACCGATGACACCGGTGGAAGCGGGCAGCACGTCCTGCGGGTCGATGCCCAGCTCCTTGCCCACCAGCTCACAGCATTCCTCGGCCAGCGCCACGCCGTTGGCGGCGCAGGTGTTGGCGTTGCCGCTGTTCACAAGGATGGCCTGTGCATAGCCGTCCTTCAGGTGGGCGCGGTCCACCTTGATGGGCGCACCACAGACCTTATTGGTGGTGTAGACACCGGCGGCGGCACAGCGCACCTCCGCCTTGATGAGTGCCAGATCGTATTTTTCATTATGGTTTGCGCGGATGCCGCAATGCACGCCAGCCGCTGCAAAGCCCTTGGGGGCACAGATGCCGCCCGCAACTTCCTTATACTGCATAACGATTTTCCTTTCCCACAAAGAAATACTCCCTCAGTCACGGCATTCGCCGTGCCAGCTCCCTCACGGAGGGAGCCTTTGCGTAACCGTCAGCTGCAAAAGCCTCCCTCTTCGAGGGAGGTGGATGCAAACACCGTGAGCAGACGAAGGGAGTTTTTATTCCAACCCTTTGGTCTCTTCCAGACCCAGCATCAGGTTCATGCACTGGACGGCCGCGCCGGAAGAGCCTTTGCCCAGATTATCGAACAGGGAGACCAGCATCATCTGATCCCCGGCGGCGTTCACGGTGCTGTACAGCTCCATGCGGTCGGTACCGGCCATGGCGTTGGAATACAGGCCATTCTCGGGCAGCGGCTCGTTCAGGGCGTGCACCTTGACGGTGGCAGCGTCCTTGTAGTAGTCCGCAAGGGCAGCAGCCACGGCCTCGGCGGTAGTGCCCGCAAGGGTAAGATCCAGCGGCACCAGCACCTGCATCCCGCAGTAGTAGTCGCACACCACCGGCACGAACATCGGCGTGTGCGCAAGGCCGCTGATCTTCTGCATCTCCGGCAGATGCTTGTGGCCAAGGCTCAGGCCGTAGCTTTTGGGCGCATCCAGCTTGCTGTGCGCCGGGCGGTCGGGGCTTTCGTAGTCCGCAATCATCTTTTTGCCGCCGCCGGAGTAGCCGGAGATGCCGGTGCAGCTGAAGGGGTAGTCCTTTGCCACCAGCCCCAGCTCCACCAGCGGGCGGGCAATGCTGATAAAGCCGCTGGCATAGCAGCCGGGCACCGCCACGCGGTAAGAGTTCTGAATTTTTGCCTTCTGTCCCTTCAGCTCCGGGAAGCCGTAGTCCCATGCGGCATCGGTGCGGAAGGCG
>OICI01000552.1_pt1 | contig 11237 bp, 10 predicted proteins | sample 1581261 | NCBI WGS metagenome assembly OICI01 (sample SAMEA3882520, study PRJEB24775) | human gut metagenome | biome: human-associated habitat; feature: intestine environment; material: feces | place: Netherlands | collected 2009/2010 | reverse complement strand
TATCCACAATTCACTGTGAATAATCCACGAGCCGTCCACTGCCGTTTTCCGTGTTTCCAACGGCTTTTCCACAGACCTTTCCCCGAAATGTGGATATGTATGTGGAAAACTCGATGTACAAGAAATTCTGTCCGGGCGTGTCACGCGGATAGTAAAAAGGCTGGTAAATAATTTACCAGCCTAAGGAAAACCGTTGGAAATACGCCGTTTGTTGTGGTTGCTTCCGTTACTTGTCGTTGGAACGCTGCTTGAGCTGCAGAGTCAACTCGGTCACGTAGTTGTAGATCTCCTGCTTCTCCTGCATCTCGTCGTTGATGCGCGTATACGCGTGCATCACGGTGGTGTGGTCCTTGCCACCGAAGACCAGGCCGATGTCGTTGAGGCTCATGCTGGTCAGCTCGCGTACCAGATACATGGCGATCTGGCGTGCCAGCGCGATCTTCTTGGTACGCGAACGGCCGACGATGTCGTCGAACGTCAAATAGAAGTACTTGGCCACCTGCGTGATGATGTCCGCGGGCTTGATCTCCACGTCGGTGGTGAAGAAGTCCTGCAAAGTCTGTTCCGCAAGGGCTTTGGTGACCGGCTGGTTGCTCAGCGACGCCATGGCGGTCACACGGTTCAGCGCGCCTTCCAGCTCGCGGATGTTCTCGGTGAACCGTTCCGCGATCAGGTTGAACACGTCGTTGGGAATATTGGAGCCGTTCATGGTGGCGATCATGCGCAGAATGGCGATTCGCGTCTCCAGATCCGGCGGTTTGACGTCCACGGTCAGGCCCGATTCGAAGCGGGAGATCAGACGTTCGTTGAAGCCCTGTAGGTCCTTCGGCGGCACATCGGAGGCGATCACGATGCGCTTGTTGGCCTGATGCAGGGTGTTGAACGTGTGGAAGAACTGCTCAAGGGTCGCGTCCTTGCCGCTCAGGAACTGGATATCGTCGATGAGCAGCACGTCGACCTCGCGGTAGCGGCGGTTGAATTCCTTGATCTGGCCGGAACTTTGGTTCGTATCGGCCAGAGCCTCGATGAATTCGTTGGTGAATTCCTCACTGGTGACGTAGAGTACCTTTTTGTCCGGATCCTGTTCTAATATAAAGTGTCCGATAGAATGCATCAAATGGGTCTTGCCCAGACCGGGACCTCCATATAAATAGAGAGGATTGTAGACCTCTCCCGGAGACTCTGCTACAGCGAGAGATGCGGAATGAGCGAATTTATTGTTGCTTCCTACGACAAAAGTGTCAAATTTGTACTTAGGATTCAGATGGGCATCTTCATAATTCACACCGTAGATCTGGTTTGGAGCAGCCATTTCATTCTCTGCAGGCTCTTCCCCTTTTACATCCTTTTCCAAAATAAAGCTGATATCATAAGGATGATCAAACATCTCGGTGATGGTTACCTGAAAAAAACTCTTATATTTGGAAGAAATATAATTCAGGGCATGTGCCTGGTCCGAAGGAATGATGATACTTACTACATCATTTACCACATTGTGAAATTCTAAAGGTTCTACCCATGTATGATAAGAAATGTCAGAAAGACTGTATTCTCTTCTAACAGCTTCTTTGATAGTTGTCCAATTTTCTTTGATTGCTTCCATTGATTTCCTCCCGTGCAAGCTGACGCATGCGAAACTCCATTTCATTGTATAATAGAATTACAAATAATTCAAATGCAAGTTATGAACAGGTCATGTATAAAGTTATCCACAATCTGTTGATAAAGTTGTTTATAACTTGTAATATAAACAGGGATTGTGGATAGCGATGTGTAAATGTGGATAAATAAGTGAAATTTTAAGATATCCACATTTACTGTATACTTGTCCACTTTTACACGTGATTTACACATAATATCCCTTTGAAAAATAAAAATATCCACAAATAATCAACAAGGTGTGGATAACTCGTTTGTGGGTAAAAATGGTGTATATCTATGTGGATAACTTAATTTTAAAAAATTTTAGAATTTTAAAAAGCTCGTTTCCTCTTGATTTTTCAGCATTTTTATTGATTTTTGCTTGACATTGATGGGCTTTTACATTACAATCAATATGCTATTTTCCGAAAGGAAGGCGTATTTTTATGCGCCCAATTGTTGAAAAATATGTTTACCTTTTTATATAAGAAGGTTTAGAGAAGGAGGTGCCTTTCCATGAAGATGACATTTCAGCCTAAAAAGCGTTCCCATTCCAAGGTTCACGGTTTCAGAGCCAGAATGAGTACTCCCGGTGGAAGAAAAGTTTTAGCAGCAAGACGTGCAAAAGGAAGAAAGAAATTATCCGCATAGGTCACAGCAATGTGACCTTTTTTTCTCTTAACTTTCACGGTTGGAGGATTGCATGCAGTTTTCGGAATCATTAAAGAAAAATGAACAGTTCCGTTTTGTGTACAAGAATGGCAGATCTTATGCTAATAAGTACTTTATCATGTATGTTAAGGAAAATGGCCTTGATAAGAACAGAATCGGAATCAGTGTAAGTAAAAAAGTCGGTAATAGTGTGGTAAGACACAGGATTACACGACTGGTCAGAGAAAGTTACAGATTACATGAAAGTGTATTCAATAGTGGTTTGGATATGGTAATCATTGCAAGACCCGGTGCAGCTTCCATAGGATATGAAGAAGCGGAGAGTGCATTGTTACATCTTGCGAAACTTCATCATATTATAAAAATTTATTTTTATAATGACTAAATTAGAATCGTATATGAAAAAAATATTGATAGCCATGATAAGATTTTATCAGAAATATATTTCGCCTTATAAGGGAACCAAATGTCCTTATGTTCCCAGTTGTTCTCAATATGGTCTGGAAGCTATTGAAAAATATGGTGTGATCAAGGGAGGACTTTTGGCAGCCTGGAGAATTTTGAGGTGTAATCCTTTTTCCAAGGGTGGATATGATCCGGTACCGTAAAATTTTAAATAATGGCACTTATTAGGAGGATAAATGAACGGTATTCTTTTGACACAGAATTCCACATTCATTATCGGACAGGTAGCCTGGCTTCTGGGTAAGATAATGGAAGGAATCTTCGAAGTTCTGAATATGATCGGTATTCCCAATATCGGTCTCGCAATCATCCTTTTTACAATTGTTGTTAACCTGTTGATGATGCCTCTTACCATCAAGCAGCAGAAATTCTCTAAGCTGTCTGCTAAAATGAATCCTGAGATTCAGGCGATTCAGGCAAAATACAAGAATCGTAAGGATCAGGATGCTCAGTTGGCACAGAATCAGGAAATCCAGGCAGTATATGCAAAGTATGGTGTATCTCCTACCGGCAGTTGTCTGTATATGTTGATCCAGATGCCTATTCTGTTTGCTCTGTATCGTGTAATTTATGCAATTCCTGCTTATGTCGGCAGAGTTAAGGAAGCCTTCTTCCCTCTGGTAGATAATATTATTGATACAGCCGGTGCAACGGAGCTGGTTCAGAATCTGAGCAATTCCGCTATGTACAGTAAGCAGTTCACGAATGCAGGCTTTGTAGCCGGTACTCACAGTGAATATGTACAGAATACGATCATTGACTGTCTGAACAAGGCATCTACCGCTGATTTTGCAAGTATAAGTGAGAAGTTCCCTTCTCTTGCAGCAGATGTGACCAATACGGTAAGCAAGCTGGAAGAGTATAATAATTTTTTAGGACTGAATATCGGCAACTCTCCTTCTTATGTGTTGAAGGAAGCATGGGCTAACGGAGCATGGCTTTTAGTAATCGGAGCAATTGCTATTCCGGTTCTGTCTGCTTTGACACAATGGATCAACGTAAAGCTGATGCCTCAGCAGGATACTTCTTCTAACAATGGCAATGATCAGGCGGCAGCAATGGCTTCTTCCATGAAGACTATGAATATGATCATGCCTCTGATGTCTGCATGGTTCTGTTTTACATTACCTTCCGGTCTGGGTCTGTACTGGGTTGCAGGTAGCGTTGTCAGAAGTATCCAGCAGATAGTGATCAATAAGCATATTGATAAGATGAATTTTGATGATATTATCAAGAAAAATTCTGAGAAGAGTGCGAAAAAGCTTGAAAAAATGAAGGAACAGCAGGAAAAACTGAATGCTTATGCAAGCATGAATACTAAAAATCTTCAGAAGAAGGCAAATATTTCTTCTAAAATAGATAATAGTGAAGTATCTGCTGACAGCTATTCCGAAGTAAAAGAAGCAAAACCCGGAAGTATGATGTCTAAGGCTAATATGGTCAGAGACTATAACGAGAAAAACAGCCGTAAATAGAAAGTTTCCTTAATAATTGAGGAGGTAAATAATATGGACATGATCGAAGTATCTGCAAAGACAGTCAGTGATGCTATTACAGAAGCTTGCCAGAAGCTGGGTGTTACCAGTGATAAGCTGGATTATGAAGTAGTAGAAGAAGGTTCTTCCGGATTCTTAGGAATCGGAGCAAAGGCTGCTGTGATCAAAGCATCTGTTAAAAAAAGTTCTGTAGAAGAGGTTGCCAGAGTATTCTTAAACGATGTATTCCAGGCAATGAATATGGAAGTAGTAATTGCCATTAAGTACAACGAAGAAGAGAAGAACATGGATATCGAATTAAGCGGTAATGAGATGGGTGTTCTGATTGGTAAGAGAGGACAGACACTGGATTCCCTTCAGTACCTGGTATCTCTGGTAGTGAACAAAGAATCTGAAGAGTATATTCATGTAAAGGTTGATACCGAGAATTATCGTCAGCGCAGAAAAGAAACTCTTGAGAATCTTGCCAAGAACATTGCTTATAAGGTTAAGAGAACCAAGAGAAGTGTATCTCTGGAGCCCATGAATCCTTATGAGAGAAGAATTATTCATTCCGCATTGCAGAATGATAAATATGTTACCACACACAGCGAAGGTGAGGAACCTTTCCGAAGAGTTGTAGTTACTTTGAAGAAATAATCAAAGTGAAGATTACAATAATGTGATGAAAAGCCGGTATTAGAATTTCATTCTATTTACCGGCTTTATTTACAACTGCCCTTTTTTTGGAGTATAATTGTCTATATTTTAAGGAGATATACAAAAATGAAAAGCTGGTTTAGAAATAAATGGAATAAGGGAAAGATGCTTGCGGAATTAAAGCCTGCTTTATTTCTGTCTCTGACTTTTTGCTTTATGATTTTTATTTATGCTCCGCTGGAATTTTACATTAATAACAGTAATGAATTTTGGTATGATGCCTACTTATTGTTCCCTTTTATTCTTAAAGATTTCTTTTTGCTTTTTGTAATCAGTCTTATTGGTTTTACGGTAGCTTATTTTATAGCAAAGATTGTTTATGAAATTGCATTGTATGGTTATTTTGCCTGTATGATTGCTTGTTATATTCAGGGCAATTTTATGATAAAAAATCTACCGCCTCTGGATGGTACGGAAATTAATTGGACTTTGTATCGTACGGAAACTATGAAATCTACAATTATGTGGATTGCAGTAGCTGTCATTTGTCTTATTGGATTTTTCCTTTTAAAATATGATAAAATAAAAAAGCTAGTCAGTTATATCAGTATTTTTATGATATTGATGCTTGGAAGTACGATCACTGTTCTTGCTGTAAATGGTGATATTTTTACTAAAAAGCAATATGAGAAATTTAATAAATTAGATCAATTTGAAATGTCTACGGATACTAATTTTATTATAGTATTGTTAGATGCTGTTGATGAAGAGTGTTTTTGGCAGGTGTGGGAACAGCATCCGGAATATAAAGAAGAAATGAGAGATTTTACTTTCTATAATAATACTATGTCCGGATATGCCTATACAGATCATTCTCTTCCTTTAATCATATCCGGAGAATGGTATGAAAATAAAGAGCCCTTTTTGGATTATCAGATTAGAATATTTAAGAATTCTCCTTTTTTTGAATATTTGAAAAAACAGGATTATACTTTAAGTTATTATGAAGATGAGTATAAGTTCGAAGTAGGTGTGATGGACGGGGCATTTAATAATCTGGCTTATACGCAGTCTTCTCTTTGGGATGCCCCTTTATTTAATAAACGTATCATTAAAATGGTTGGTATGAAATATGCTCCTTATTTGTTAAAACCGAAATGTTGGTTTAATGTTGATATGCTAAATAATCAAGAGATGACTCCAAAAGATGAAGAATTATTCTCCTGGAAAAATAAAGCATTTTATGATGATTTGAAAGAAGATGAAATAAGTTATGTGGATGGAAAAAGATTTAAACTGATTCATTTGATGGGGGCACATGTTCCTTTCTATTATGATAAGGATGTAAATGTAATAGATAATGCCAATTACTATACTTGTATTGAATCTTCTATGACAGTTACTATGGCATATCTGGATAAATTGAGAGAGGCCGGAGTATATGATAATTCAGTGATTATTGTTCTCTCGGATCATGGATATAATATAGAAGGTGATGCGATAGATACTCCACAGCGTAATGAAAATGAAACAGGTAGACAACATCCTATTTTATTTATAAAAGGATTGAATGAAAATCATGATTTTCAGGTATCCGGAGCACCCATTTCTTTTGAGGATCTGGTTGGTGCGTATTATAAATTGTTGGATGGTGTTGCATCTGATGATTGCTTTGAGTACAAAGAAGGTGATCAGCGGGAGCGCAGATATCTTCTCTATAAATATCTTGGAGAAGATCATATGGTAGAATATATGCAAACAGGTTATGCAGGTGATGAATCTACATTGATTCCCACCGGAAGAGTGTTTGATGCAAAATAGACAATAGTGAGCGTTAATATGGAAAAATATGAAAATGAAACAATTGCTGCCATTGCAACAGCATTATCGGATTCCGGAATCGGGATTGTAAGAATTAGCGGCGAAAATGCAATATATATAATAGATAATATTTTTCGTTCTGCAGCCGGCAGGAGAATCTTGACAAAGGTACAGAGTCATACAATTCATTATGGTTACATTGTCGATTCGGATGAAAATGTAATTGATGAAGTTATGGTTGCTGTCATGAAAGCTCCGAGGAGTTATACCACGGAAGATACAGTAGAGATCAACTGTCATGGCGGTGTGTTGGTCATGAAGAAAGTATTGGAAGCGGTACTGCATGCCGGTGCCAGACTGGCGCAGCCGGGTGAATTTACGAAAAGGGCTTTTTTGAACGGTAGAATTGATCTATCCCGGGCGGAAGCTGTTATCGATGTGATTCATTCGCAGAATGAATATGCTCTTTCTTCTTCGGTAAGTCAGTTAAAGGGACAGCTTTCGAACAAAATACACACATTGCGGGAAGATATTTTATACCAGATTGCTTTTATCGAATCTGCATTGGATGATCCGGAACATATCAGTCTGGATGGATATCCGGAGCAGCTCGCTGCAAAGGTTACCTATTTTCAACAAGAGATTGCGAAGCTTTTAGCTACAGCTGATAATGGAAGACTTATCAAAGAAGGAATATCCACCGTGATTGTAGGTAAGCCTAATGCCGGAAAATCTTCTCTGCTTAATATGCTGCTGGGAGAAGATAGGGCGATTGTTACAGAGATTGCGGGTACTACCAGAGATGCCCTGCATGAGGCAATCAATCTGCACGGAATCAGTCTGAATATGATCGATACCGCTGGAATTCATGAAACACAGGATGTGGTTGAGAAGATCGGTGTGGAACGGGCCAAAAAATATGCTATAGATGCTGATCTTATTTTATATGTGGTAGATGCTTCCGGGAATATTGATGAGGACGATCAGAATATTATTTCCTTACTGGATGGCAAAAAGGCAATTATTCTTTTGAATAAATCAGATCTGGAAAATAAAATCACAGAAGAAAGTCTGAAAGAAAATCTGGTAAAAAGATTAAAACATAGCGAGGATATTCGTATCCTTCGTACTTCTACCATTGATCCCTCTTCGGAAAATTCCGGAATGGAAGAACTGGAAGAGACCATTCGAAATATGTTTTTTGAAGGTGAATTAAAACATAATAATGAATTGGTAGTCACCAACCTCAGACATAAAGAAGCTCTTCAGGATGCTTTGCATAGTCTGCAATTGGTAGAGAGAAGTATTGAAGATGGAATGCCCGAAGATTTTTATTCTATTGATCTGACAAGTGCATATGCTTCTCTGGGCAAGATCATCGGGGAAGAAGTAGATGAAGATGTGGTCAATGAGATTTTCTCAAAATTTTGTATGGGAAAGTAATAACTAAGAGGAATAAATAACATGGAACTAAAAAAACAAGTGGATGTATGTGTGGTAGGTGCCGGTCATGCCGGATGTGAAGCTGCTCTTGCCTGTGCAAGGCTGGGACTTCAGACAGTGATATTTACGGTAAGTGTAGATAGTATTGCTTTGATGCCCTGCAATCCGAATGTCGGTGGTTCATCCAAGGGACATCTGGTAAGAGAATTGGATGCTTTGGGTGGAGAGATGGGTAAAAATATTGATAAAACTTTTATCCAGTCCAAAATGTTAAATGTCTCCAAAGGTCCTGCAGTACACTCACTGCGTGCACAGGCGGATAAAGCAGAATATTCCAGGGCAATGCGTAAAGTATTGGAAAATCAGGATAATCTGTTGATCAAACAGGCGGAAGTCTGTGAACTTCTCTGGGAGGAAACAGAAGATCATAAGAAAAAGATCACAGGTGTCAAAACCTTTACCGGAGCTATCTATGAATGTAAGGCTGTGGTCCTTTGCACCGGTACATATCTTCGTGCGAGATGTTTGTGCGGTGAATCTATTACTTATACCGGACCTAATGGACTGCAGGCAGCAAATCACCTTACGGATTCTCTGAAAGCAATGGGAATAGAAATGCGTCGTTTTAAGACAGGAACTCCTGCCAGAATGGATAAGCGTTCTCTTGATTTTTCTAAAATGGAAGAGCAGTTCGGAGATGAGAAAGTGGTTCCTTTTTCTTTTTCCACAGACCCTGAATCTGTACAGAAAGAACAGGCTTCCTGTTGGCTGACTTATACGAATGAAAATACGCATGAAATCATCCGGAATAACTTGGATCGTTCTCCAATTTATGCGGGTATTATCGAAGGAACAGGTCCCAGATATTGTCCTTCGATTGAAGATAAAGTTGTTAAATTTGCGGAAAAAGAGAGACATCAGGTATTTATTGAGCCGGAGGGGTTGCACACGAATGAAATGTATGTTGGTGGAATGTCCTCATCTCTTCCGGAAGATGTACAATTGGCTATGTATCGTACTGTTCCGGGACTGGAACACTGTGAAATCGTTAGAAATGCTTATGCAATTGAATATGACTGCATTAATGCGAAACAGTTGAATCCTTCCCTGGAATTCAAAAATATCATTGGTCTGTTCAGTGGTGGACAGTTTAACGGAAGCAGTGGATACGAAGAGGCAGCTTCCCAGGGACTAATCGCCGGTATCAATGCGGCAATGTCTATTCTGCACAGAGATCCGCTGATCCTGGATCGTTCCGAAAGCTATATCGGAGTATTGATCGATGATCTGGTTACTAAAGATAACAGAGAACCTTATCGTATGATGACTTCCAGAGCGGAGTATCGTCTGTTGCTTCGTCAGGACAATGCAGATCTGCGTCTTCGTAAGAAAGGCTATGAGATAGGTCTCATCTCACAGCAGGAGTATGATGCTCTGATTGAAAAAGAAGAACTTATCGATCAGGAAATTCAAAGACTGAAAAATACTTCAGTAGGTGCCAATAAAGAGATCCAGCATTTTTTGGAAGAGTGTGGCAGCTCTACTCTGAAAACGGCAGCTACTCTGGCAGAACTGATCTGCAGACCGGAGCTGGGATATGCGGCACTGGCTCCTATTGATAAGGAACGAAAACCTCTTCCTTCGGCTGTTGTGGAACAGGTAGAAATTGAAATTAAATATGAAGGATATATTATCAGACAGAAACGTCAGGTTGAACAGTATCGTAAGATGGAGAAAAAATTAATTCCGGATAATCTGAATTACGATGAAGTTCCTTCCCTTCGACTGGAAGCCAGACAGAAACTGAAGGAATTCCGTCCGATTTCCGTAGGACAGGCCTCCCGTATCTCCGGAGTATCTCCTGCAGATATTTCGGTATTGTTAGTGTACCTGGAACATTATAATATAAAAAATCATAGTTAATATGAATTCCGGAGGAATGCATGGCAGAATATAACACAGAACAATTTGAAAAAGATTGTAAGGCTCTGGGTGTAACCTTAAGTGATGAACAGATCCGGCAATTTCTGAAATATTTTGAGATGCTGGTGGAGTGGAATGAGGTAATGAACCTTACCGCAATTACAGAATATGATGAAGTCATGAAGAAACATTTTGTGGATAGTATTTCTCTCTGCAAAGCTTACGATGTGACACAGAATAAAACAGTGATCGATGTTGGAACCGGAGCAGGATTTCCTGGGCTTGCACTGAAGATTGCATTTCCGAATCTCCGGGTTACCTTATTGGATTCCCTGAATAAGAGAATTAATTTCTTAAATGAGGTAATCTCTGCTTTAGGGCTTACCGGTGTAGAGACAATTCATGGTCGTGCGGAGGATTATGCCAAGCCGGGAAAATGCAGAGAAAAATATGATCTTTGTGTATCCAGGGCAGTGGCAAATCTTTCCACATTGTCAGAATATTGCCTTCCTTTTGTAAAGGTCGGCGGCAAATTTATCTCTTATAAATCTGAAAAAATAACAGAAGAGATGAATGCCGCACAGCATGCTGTGAAGATACTAGGTGGAAAAATGGATGGACAGGTTGAATTTACACTTCCCGATTCGGATATTTATCGGAATCTGTTTATTATTACAAAGCAAAATTCCACACCTGCAAAATATCCCAGAAAAGCCGGATTGCCATCCAAGGAACCTTTGTCATAAAACGAAGAGAATCCAATGTAAAAATTGTGTTAAGATTTATTTTATTAATAAAAAGAGTTTTACACAATAATATTATTCCTATATGATAAATATAATGGAATATTTCTAAATAGAACATATGTTCTATAAGGTGATATATGAACAATAATGAAAATGTACAAAAGAATGAGTGTAGTTGTAATACAGAAAATGGTAAGAAAATTGTGGAGATGTTGGAGACGGAGAGAAAAAGAATTGTTGGATGCCGTAAATCAAGACCTGCGCGTATGAGTAAGAATGTATACCATATCGGTTCCGGAGCACTGACCTTCGAAATCATCGAACGAATTATCAACGAAAACCTGAAACTGGAACTAGCTCCCGAAGCCAAGTTGCGCATCCAGAAATGTCG
>OICI01000542.1_pt1 | contig 11478 bp, 9 predicted proteins | sample 1581261 | NCBI WGS metagenome assembly OICI01 (sample SAMEA3882520, study PRJEB24775) | human gut metagenome | biome: human-associated habitat; feature: intestine environment; material: feces | place: Netherlands | collected 2009/2010 | reverse complement strand
GAAACGAGGTCTGCGAAGCAGGAAGCCCATTGGCTTTAGACAATGGGTAGTTCACATCTTCGGGAAACTGGATGAAATAATTTTGCTTTTGGAAAAAGGATTGTATGAGGAACTGGATGAGCAGGAACAGTGGAAAATAGAATATTTTGAGGAATCTCTGGAGGAAATATTTGATTCACTGTGTATGAGTGATTGCACAAAGAAAATAGTAATTTCGGGAAAAGAAAGCTTTGTTCCGGGAGATTTGGAGAGTGGGGAAGGTACGTACTTATTTCACATGTCGTTATGTGCACTAAAAGATTTTGTTTGGGATGGAGTTGAGGATGAAGAGATTGAAATGGAATTCGCCGCATGTGGTATTTTGGCGGATTACTATTATCGGACCTGCGAGATCAAAGACGATGAGGATATCCGTGTATATCCGGAGGTTCAGAGAGAAATAGAACGTATTTTTTCAGATTTTGCTTTCGTACAGGAACACCCGGACAAAGAAAAATTACGGGAAAGAATAGAAACATATCGAAAACTTATGATTCTATAAGAAAGGAAAGCAGAAAAGCTTGTCGATAAATAATTCTTCCTATTGTTGTTAAATTTTGTTATAATAAAAAAGCTATAGGTAAAAATATAGAAATAGGGGGCAGGCATGAATTACGGAAAATCATCCATAAAACGTCGTGCACGTCAGATAGATCGTAAGCCGGTAAAGGTACGCAGGAAAATCGGAGTAGTATTTGGAAAGATACTTTTGATATGTGTACTGATAATTGGCGTTGTTGGCGTCAGCACAGTAGTTGGAGCGGTGAAGGGAATCCTTGCATCCGCACCGGATATATCAGCGGTAGATGTTATACCAACCGGATTTTCCACCACGGTACTTGCCAGTGATGGAAGCGAAATTGCAACACTCGTGGCCGAAGGCTCGAATCGTCGTTCGGTAACGCTTGATGAAATTCCAAAAGATTTGCAGCACGCAGTTGTAGCGATTGAGGACGAGCGTTTTTATGAGCATAACGGAATTGATTTGAAGGGAATCGCCCGCGCGCTTGTGGCGGATTTGAAATCCATGGATTTTACACAGGGAGCCAGTACCATCACACAGCAGCTGGTAAAGAACAATGTGTTATCCGAGCAGTGGGAAAGTGAAAATACCGGAGATATCTCCAAAATTGAAAAAATGGAACGGCAGGTGCAGCGAAAAATACAGGAAATGTATATCGCTGTGGAATTGGAGAAGAAAGTCGATGATAAGGATTGGATTCTTGAGAATTATCTCAATTCTATTAACCTCGGAAACAATACGTTAGGTGTTCAGGCAGCAGCCGAGCGTTATTTTGGCAAGGATGTGTCGGATCTTACGTTGTCGGAGTGTGCGGTTATTGCCGGAATTACAAAGAATCCGTCCAGATATAATCCGATTCTTTATCCAAAACAAAATGCAAAGCGTCGCAAGATGGTTCTGGATGCTATGAAAAAGCAGGGATACATCACGCAGAAGCAGTATGATGAGGCTATGGCAGATGATGTTTATGACCGCATTTCGGAGCACAACAGTGGATTTGAAACTTCCATGAACAGTTATTTTGTGGATTCGGTTATTGACGATGTGTTTAATGATCTCGTAAAAGTAAAAGGATATTCGGAAAGTGACGCGTACAAAGCAATCTATCAGGGTGGATTGACCATCAAATCCACGCAGAATCTGGATATCCAGAAGATTTGTGATGAGGAAGTCGCCAATGCAGGCAACTATGAAGTTGGAACGAAGTATTCTTTTATTCTTTCATTCCAGGTAAAGAAAGCAGATGGAAGCTTTAAAACATATACGAACCAGACAATGCTTTCTTATTATAAGGCAAAGAATAAGAATCAGGATTATTCCATTAATTACAGTTCGGAAGAAGCCTGTCGGGATGCAATTGCAAAGTATGAAAAGGATGTCCTTGAAAAAGGGGACAAGCTGGTAGATAATTCCGAATATATATTTATCACAGCACAGCCACAGGTTGCCATGACGATTATGGATCAGAGTACCGGAGAGGTGCAGGCGATTGTCGGAGGCCGCGGTGACAAAGCTGGAAACAGAACATGGAACCGTGCGACAAAGACCACACGTCAGCCGGGATCGACATTCAAGATTATCGCCTGCTATGCACCGGCTTTGGATGCAGGTGGAATGACATTGGCATCTGTGGAGGACGATGCGCCTTTTACAGTAGGATCTAAGACATATAACAATTATGATCACACTTACAAGGGATTTACGAATTTACGTACTGCAATCACCCGGTCAATGAATATTGTTACAGTAAAAACATTGCAGGATATCGGCGTGAATCTTGGATATCAGTATGCGGAAGATTTTGGATTTACGACGTTGGATGAAAATGACAAGAACCTGGGTATTTCATTGGGAGGACTTACAAAAGGTGTCACCAATCTGGAACTGACGAGTGCATATGCAGCAATCGCTAATCAGGGAGAATATATCGCACCAAGTTTTTATACGCAGGTACTTGACCATGATGGAAATGTGATTTTGGATAATACCAAGACAAAGGAACGTCACCGTGTTGTGAAAGAAGAGACTGCATGGCTTCTTACTGACGCAATGAAAGATGTTATGACAGCTGGAACCGGAACACGTGCATATTTTGGAAGCGGGATGGTTCAGGCAGGTAAATCTGGTACTACAACAAGCAATCGAGATGCGTTGTTTGCGGGATTTACACCATACTATACCTGTGTGGTATGGGGGGGCTATGATGACAACTCCAAGCAGATGGGTGGAGCAGGAACTTCTTATCCAAAGAATCTCTGGCGCTCGGTTATGAAACGTGTGCATGAAAATCTTGAGAGCAAAGATTTTGAGAAACCGAAAGGAATTACACAGGCTACCGTATGTTCAAAATCCGGACTTCTTCCAAAGGATGGTGTCTGTGAAAATGATCCAAGAGGATCTTTAAAATATACGGAGTATTTTGCATCCGGCACTACCCCGAAGGAAGAATGCAATCATCATGAAGTACTCTCTATCTGTAAAGTATCCGGAGAAATTGCAGGACCATATTGTCCGAAAGAAGATATTCAGACAAAAGTATTTATTGTAGGGGCGGCACAGGGATCTGCAGATTATCCGTATTGTGCAAGTAAAGAGTTCCTGAATAAGACATGCTCGGTTCACGATGAAAATTACATCCCGGATGAGGAGAACCCGGAGGAACCTTCGGATGAAGATCCAGCAGATGGTGAAATTGATGAACCACAGACACCGGAGGAGGGAGAGGATACTCCGGCAGATGAACCGGAGGAATTAGATCCATCGCTTACAGCATTTGGTATCTGGAGATGGATAATGGCATTCCACCGATGAGAATCACAAGGAGAACGATGAGATATGGAAACGACAGCCAATGGATATCGCGTTGTCTATGAAGGCGGAGAGGGTGAGATTGTAGAAAAAAAATCACGCTTTATCGCAACGGTACGACCGGTAGAAACAGAAGAGGAAGCGGTAGCTTTTATCAATGAGATGAAAAAGAAATATTGGGATGCAAGACACAATTGTTCTGCATTTGTCATTGGAAGCCGGCAGGAAGTTACCCGTTGTTCCGATGATGGGGAGCCGGCGCAGACGGCGGGCCGTCCGATGCTGGATGTATTGCTTCGGGAGGGCATTACCAATGTGGCTGTCGTGGTGACCAGATATTTTGGCGGAGTACTGCTTGGCACTGGTGGGCTGGTACGGGCGTATCAGTCTGCTACCCAGGCAGGGCTTGCGGCCAGCAAAATTATCGAAAAACGCCAGGGAAAGAAATTAATCATTCATACGGATTATAATGGACTTGGAAAGTTACAGTATCTGTTCGGACAGCAGAAGACTGCCATTCTGGATACAGAGTATGCGGCAGATGTAGTTTTGACTATTCTTGTTCCGGTGGAACAGAAAGATTTCTTATATAAAGAAATCACAGAACAGACCAATGGAACCTCACAAATGGAGTGGGGGGAAGATGCGGTATATGCGTTAATTGACAAAACTGTTCAAATTTTTTAAAAAATTTAAAAATAAGTGTTGACACAAGGTACCTATGTATGTATAATAGCTATTGTTGAAACAACACATTGGCCCATCGCCAAATGGTAAGGCAACGGACTCTGACTCCGTCATTTCAAGGTTCGAATCCTTGTGGGCCAGCTTTTAAGAACTTCGTTGGAAGTTCTTTTTTTTTACAATCATGCAGGGAGGGCACAAATGTATAGTTTTGACAGCAGAATTCGTTATAGTGAAGTGGATTCCAAAGGAACACTGAATTGGCTTGCACTGATGGATTATTTTCAGGATTGCAGTGTGTTTCATTCGGAAAGTCTGCACATTGGAGTAGATTATCTGGCGGATCATCATCTGGCGTGGGTACTTTCATCCTGGCAGATCTGTCTGAACCGCATGCCGAAGCTTGCAGATATGGTAACGACACAGACCTGGGCATATGGAATGAAGAGCTTTTATGGAATGCGTAATTTTGTGATGAACGACGCAAATGGGGAACGGCTGGCATATGCAAATTCCATCTGGGTTCTGATGGATACGCAAAAAGGACGCCCGACAAAAGTGCCGCAGGAGATGGTAGACTTGTATGGACTGGAGCCGCAGCTTCCGATGGATTGCAGTACACGCAAGATTGAAGTGCCGGATGAATACGAAGAAAAAGAACCTTTTGTTGTGCCCCCTTATTTTATAGACACGAATCATCATATGAACAACAGCCGCTATGTACAGGTGGCGCTTTCGTATCTTCCGGAAGATTTCACGTTTGAAGAAATCCGGGTGGAATATAAGAAAGAGGCGGTCGTAAAAGATATTATGATTCCCCGCGTGAGCCGGATGCAGGACAAAACAATTGTTACCCTGTGCGGAGAAAACGGACGTGCGTATGCTGTGATTGCGTTTTTGCATAATCGTTGATAGAATAAAAACAGAAATTCTGAATCGTTACAATCAGTAAAAATTCAGAGAATGGAGTAGAGAATGAAATTAGGAGAATATCAGGAATTATACTATGTGAAAAAAGTAGATTTCGGTGTATATCTTGCGGAAGATCTGACGAGTGAGACACATGTGCTCTTGCCGGCAAAACAGGTGCCGGAGAATGCAAAAACCGGAGAGAAGATTCGCGTATTTTTGTATAAGGATTCCAAGGACCGTCTGATCGCTACAACCAATACCCCGAAGCTTACACTCGGAGGCTACGCACCACTTGTTGTGAAAGAAGTGGGAAAAATCGGTGCGTTTCTTGACTGGGGGCTTGAAAAGGATCTGTTTCTTCCATATAAAGAGATGACCAGTCATGTGGAAGCAGGAGATGAAGTGCTTGTTACTTTATATATTGATAAAAGTACACGTCTTTGCGCAAGCATGAAAGGATTGTATGATCTTCTTTCAAAAGATTCACCGTATAAAAAGGATGATACGGTGACGGGACGAGTGTATGAATTTTCCGATAATTTTGGAACTTTTGTGGCGGTTGATGATAAATATTCAGCACGTATTCCGGTTTCGGAGGATCACAGTTTTCTGAAAGTGGGAGATGTGATCGAGGCAAAGATCACCGCAGTCAAGCCCGACGGAAAGCTTGACCTTACACTTCGGGAAAAGGCATATATTCAGATGGATGCTGATGCGCAGAAGATCTTAGAACTTTTAGATTCCTATGCGGGAGTACTTCCTTTTTCAGAGAAGGCAAGCCCGGAAGTAATCAAACGCGAGACAGGATTGAGTAAGGCTGCATTCAAACGTGCAATTGGTCGTTTGTATAAAGAAAGAAAAATTACATTAGATGGTGGAAAAATCCGGAAAAATTAAGTATAATGACGGCATAAGCCTATGATAGGGCAAATTTAAATGGACGGATGTCCTTATGAATCAGGAGGAAAACAAAATGAAGAATGTAATCAGTACAGATAAGGCTCCGGCTGCAATCGGACCATATTCACAGGCAATTGAGGTAAATGGAATGGTATATACTTCCGGAATCATCCCGGTAGTTCCAGCAACAGGAGAAATTCCTGAGGGATCTGTTGCGCAGGCAAAACAGGCTTTTGAAAATTTGTCAAATCTGTTAGAGGCAGCGGGAACAAGTATGGATAAGGTCGTTAAGACAACGGTATTCATTAAGGAAATGAATGACTTCGGTGCAATTAATGAAGTGTATGCCGAGTTTTTCCCGGCACCGTTTCCCTCCAGAAGCTGTGTAGAGGTAGCAAGACTTCCAAAAGATGTTATGCTTGAGATCGAAGCGATTGCAACGAAATAAAAATGATATGAGGGTCAAAAGGTCTTTTGACCCTTTAATCATAAAAATGCGTAACAAAAAAGTGTGCAAATATGCACACTTTTTTGTTGTTCGTAATACTTTTGAAACAAATACGGATTTTTAAACAGAAATGTCAATATTTCCGCCTAAGTTTGGGTATACGGAATTTTCCATCATCCTGGTAATTCCGTCACTCATTGTGGCATTCATGTCCAATGCATTGTCCAACATCTTCATGCTTACAGACTGCGTAAGGGAAGAAGTATCGGAAAATTGCAGGGCACTGAGTGCAGAACTGACATTTGTGATATCCATTGGTAATACCTCCTGCAATCATTTTGTATTTCTTAATATTATTTCATAAAAAATTAAAAAAATCAAGGGAAAATGGTCCTTTGGTACCATGTATAGGCTTGACACATACGGGGGGCTTTGCTATAATAGCACCGTAACATTTGTAATAAATTCGTAACAAACGATAGTTCGTTAAAAGAAACTTACAAATTGGAGGAGAAAATGAAACGTAAAACGTTAACAAAATTGGCAGCATGCGGATTAGTTGGGGCACTGACCGTTGGCAATTTTACCGTTGGGGTTGTCGCAGCGCCTACTGCAGGAATTACCAGTTATACTACAAACATTGTAACATCGTCGGTATTACCGACCGCAGGTATCTCACTTGCCATGAGCGAGTGTGCAACAACTGTTGAGGATGAAGCTGTTGTTGCCAGCGCACAGCCTGAAGTAAAGGAGAATGAGACACCGGTTGTAGCATCTGAGTATGCAGACATTGCTGTGTCGACAGCTGATAATTTTGTATATATTCGAAAGAAAGCATCTGCAGAGAGCAAGGCTCTTGGAAAGTTATATGCAAAAAATGTTGGAACAGTCCTTTCTAAGAAAGGTGACTGGTACAAGATCAAATCCGGATCTGTTACCTGATATGTAAGTAGTGATTATGTCAAGGTTGGCGATGAGAAACTTGCAAAGAAGGCAGGTCGAAGAGTAGCACTTGTCAATACTGAGACTTTAAAAGTCCGTACCAAAGCTTCTAAGAAAGCAGAAGTGATCGGACTTGTTCCGGAAGGTGATGATCTTACTGTTGTGGATGAGTCAATCGATGGATGGGTTGGAGTTTCCACAGAAGATGGAGATGGATATGTATCTTCTGATTATGTGGCTTTATCAACAGAATACACATACGCAGAGTCCAATGCAGAAGAAAAAGCAAGATTGAAGAAAGAAGCAGAGGAGCGTAAGGCGGCGGATGCAGCTGCAGCTGCAGCGGCAAGCGAGAAGGAGAATGCAACAAATAGTTCTTCCAACAGCTCATCAAGCAGTAGTTCTTCATCTAGCTCATCATCAAGCAATAGTTCTTCAGATCGTTCATACTCTGCACCAAGCGGATCAAATGGTTCGGCAGTTGCAAACTATGCTTGCCAGTTTGTTGGAAACCCATATGTGTATGGTGGTACAAGCTTAACAAATGGAGCTGATTGTTCTGGATTTGTTATGTCAGTATATGCAAAGTTCGGTGTAAGCCTTCCACATAGCTCTAGTGCTTTGAGAAGTGTAGGATATGGAGTAAGTACTTCCGAGATGCAGCCGGGTGACATTGTATGTTACAGCGGACACGTGGCAATCTACATTGGAAATAACACAATTGTACATGCTAGTAACGCAAGAGACGGTATCAAACTTAGCTCTCCGGCAAACTACAGAACAATTCTTGCAGTAAGAAGAATTTTCTAAAGTGAATAAGAACTGATTATGAGGCTGTAGCACATCGCTACAGCCTCTTTAATTTTCTATGAAGATATAGGACAATCCATTGACACGTAAGACAGAAAGAAGGTACTATAAAAGATACAGATAAAAGCATTTTTTGGGAAAATACGGAGGAATATATCATTGAAGATAAAGAGAATGAAATGGATAGGAGCAGGAATATTTGCCGCCTCTTTGCTGGCGTTGGCAGTACAGCCACAACCGGTGAAGGCCGAGGAACAGCTCGATGGCGTTATGGGGCAGAGTATAGAGGATGAAATGGATGTTGTTTCTGCGCAGAACGAACTGAATCGGCAGATATTGAAAAATGCCACATCACAACTGACGTTAGATCATATGCCGATGCGGGGGGCTTCTTCCTATACGCAGGCTTTTTGGGGGGCATCATTTACTTCGGTCAGCGATTATACGAACGGAACATATTATCATAAGTCGGATTTGGAAGATTGTGAGTTATTTAATGGAATTGATGTGTCGTGGTGGCAGGCAAGAGGAAAAAAGACTACGTTGATTGACTGGTCTGCTGCACATGATGCGGGAATTGATTTCGCGTTTGTGAGAGTTGCTTCCCGCGATACTTCGGATGGTTCGATCTATACAGATACAAGTGCGGATTCACATATTCAGACGGCGCTTGCCAATGATGTGAATGTCGGACTCTACATTTTCTCACAGGCTGTAACGGAAGATGAGGCAGTAGAGGAAGCGGAATATGTTCTTGATCTGGTGGATCAGTATAACTGGGATGTGACCATGCCAATCGTTATGGATCGGGAAGCAGGAAGAACCAGTAAAAAACTGAAAGCGGGAACACTTTCAAAAGCAAAAGAGACTGCGGTGTGTCAGGCCTTTGCGGATACGATTACAGAGGCGGGGTATGAAGCATGTGTTTATGCATCTTATTCCTGGATTCGAAATTATATTAATACGGATGAACTTAGTGATTGTGGTTTATGGATTGCGAGATATAATAATACAACAACCAGTAATTCAAAATCAGGGACACCTTATGCGGATGTAGCATTTGATTATGATTTCTGGCAATATTCGTCCAGTGGGAAAGTGGATGGGTATGCAAAGAATCTGGATGTGGATTTCTGGTATAAGGATATGAGTGACGAGACAACCGGTCTGAAGATGAAATCCAATACAGCAGGTTCTGTTACGCTCAGTTGGGATGCTACGGACGATGCACAAAAATATCGAGTATATCGTTATGACAATGCAAGTGGTTCCTATAAATATGTAAAATCGGTTACAGGAACCAGCTATACAGATAAAAATCTTGCAGCCGGCCAGGTTTATCAATATAAGGTGAGGGGCCAGTGGACAATTGGAGGAACTAATTATTATAGTGGTTATTCCAATGTGCTTTCTGCAGTAACACTTCCGGAACAGGTAAAGAACGTTACTGCAAAAGCGGGAAATGATAATGTAATTCTGCAGTGGGATGCAGTTAGCGGAGCAGATGGCTACCGCATTTTCCAATATGATGAGAGCACGCAGCAGTATGTGAAACTTGCTGACGTAAAGAATGATACAACCGGATATACAGTTGAAAACCTGGAAGGGGACACGGAATACAAATTTAAAATTGGTGCATATAAGCAGGTCAATGCTGTGAATTACTGGGGAGATTATTCCGCAGAGACAAGTGTAAAAACGCAGGCAAAGACATTGGAAAAAGTTCAGGGATTTACCGTGGAGACGGTCTCGGACACAGCACTTGAACTAAGTTGGGAACCGGTGGAAGGTGCGGATGGATATCGTATTTATCGTTTGAATACATCGACCGGAAAATATGGAAAAATTAAGACAATAAAGGGAGCGGAGAACGTTCTTTATAAGAATGGAAGTCTTTCAAGTGCTACAAAATATACATATAAAGTACGTGCATATGCGTCTTCCAATGGAAAGAATATATATGGTGCATATTCCGATATCAAGAGAGCAGATACAAAACCTGCACAGATAAAAGGATTGCAACTTACAATGAAAAGTTCTTCCATAACATTGAAATGGACAAAACAAAGTAATGTGTCCGGATATCAGATTTATCGTTATAATACAGCTACCGGAAAATATGACAAGGTCAAAACAATCAAAGGTGCAGGGACTGTGTCTTATACGAATAAGAATCTGAAAAAGAGAACTACATATAAATACAAAGTGCGGGCATATAAGACGAGTGGAAAGAAAAAATTATATGGAAGCTTTTCAACAGTGGTAAAGATGAAAGTGAAATAGGAAGGGAGATACGAAAGAGTTTTATGAAAAAATTTAAAAGAAGCATTGTGGCAATTGTGCTTATCGTTGGAATGCTGTTATCAATGAACCAGACAACTGTTTATGCAAAAACAAATGTATATGAGAAACCAATTGTAATTGTTTTAGACCCGGGACATGGGGGACATGACAGTGGTGCGACATGTTACTGGGGTGGACGCTGGTATCGGGAAAAAACATTAAATCTTGCAATTGCCAAGGCATGTAAAGCAAAGTTAGAACAATATGCCGGGGTGCAGGTGCATATGACACGTTCAAGTGATTATTTTGTAACACTTGGTGGTCGTGTAAGGTATGCGAAGGACCGGAAGGCAGATATATTTGTAGCCTTACACAATAATGCATCTTTTAGCAGAAAAATGAATGGTGTAAGTGTTTACTATCCGAATATAAATTATAATACAAAAGTTGGAAAAGAGGGGCGGAACGCGGCATCTTATATTCAAAAGGAACTTGTTTCATTAGGAATAAAAAATAATGGTATCCATTATCGCAATACAGAGAACGGAAGCAAATATCCGAATAAGAGTAAAAGTGATTATTACAGTGTGATACGCCAAAGTAAGCTGAGCGGATTTCCGGGATTGATTGTAGAACATGCTTTTGTAAGTAATTCGTCTGATTGTTCTAAATTTTTCAGCTCGGCAGATAAGTTGAAAAAGCTTGGAGAAGCAGATGCAAAAGGGCTTGCAAAATACTATGGTCTTGTTGAAAAAGATACACCGGTGCTGAAAAGTGCACAAGCCGATGAGGATGGTAATGTACATCTTCAATGGGATGCTATGGATGAAATGGATGGATATCGTGTATATCGTAGAGCGCAAGGAGTTTTTTCTTACACAAAGATTGCAACAATAAGGGATGAATCGGAAACTGACTACGTGGATAAAACAACAAAAAAAGGTACTACCTATTACTATATGATCGCAGGTTATCATAATGGGCGAAAGAAAGTAACTTACACGGATGCGTCCAACATAGTAAAAGTTACGGCATTAGAAACTTTATATACACCACAAAATCTAAAGGTGACTGCGGAACAGGGAACTGTGCAGATCACATGGGAAAGTACGGAGCATACAAGCACTTA
>OICI01000539.1_pt1 | contig 11526 bp, 10 predicted proteins | sample 1581261 | NCBI WGS metagenome assembly OICI01 (sample SAMEA3882520, study PRJEB24775) | human gut metagenome | biome: human-associated habitat; feature: intestine environment; material: feces | place: Netherlands | collected 2009/2010 | reverse complement strand
TTTTGCAAGCTCTGTCTTACCTACACCTGTAGGTCCAAGAAAGAGGAAGGAACCAATCGGCTTAGTCGGATCTTTGATTCCTGCTTTGGAACGGATGATCGCTTCGGTTACTTTTGTAACTCCCTCATCCTGTCCGATGACACGTTTATGAAGTTCCTCATCTAAGTGCAGTGTTTTGTTTCGTTCACTCTCTGTCAGTTTTGCTACCGGAATTCCTGTCCAGCGGGAGATGATCCTTGCAATCTCTTCATCGGTAACACTTTCGTGCACCAGTGAAAAATCTTCTTTTTTCACTTTTTCTTCTTCTGCGGCAAGCTCACCCTCTAACTGTGGGAGTCTGCCATACTGAAGTTCTGCTGCTTTCTCTAAATCGTAGTTCTGCTTTGCAAGTGCAATTTCTTTTTTCAAAGACTCCAATTCCTCACGCAGCTTCTGTACCTTTTCTACGGTCTTTTTCTCGTTGTCCCACTGTGCCTTCTTCGCTGCAAACTCGTCGTTTAATTCTGCCAGTTCTTTTTGAAGTGCTGTCAAACGGTCTTTGCTCAGATGGTCTTCTTCTTTTTTCAATGCGGTTTCTTCAATCTGAAGCTGCATAATCCTACGATTCAGCTCATCCAATTCGGTTGGCATGGAATCTAACTCCGTCTTAATCAGGGCACATGCCTCATCGACTAAGTCAATGGCTTTATCCGGCAAAAAACGGTCTGAGATATAACGGTTAGAAAGGACTGCTGCACTGACTAATGCAGCATCGGTAATCTTAACTCCGTGGAATACCTCATAGCGTTCTTTGATACCTCTTAAAATGGAAATTGTGTCTTCCACTGTCGGCTCGTCAACCTGTACCGGCTGGAAACGACGCTCTAGTGCTGCATCCTTTTCAATATATTCCCGGTATTCATCTAACGTTGTTGCACCGATACAGTGAAGCTCACCTCTTGCAAGCATCGGTTTTAACATATTGCCCGCATCCATGGCACCGTCTGTTTTTCCTGCTCCGACAATGGTATGCAGTTCATCAATAAACAGGATAATCTGACCGTCACTCTGTTTTACTTCGTCTAATACCGCTTTTAAACGTTCCTCAAATTCTCCACGGTATTTTGCACCTGCTACTAATGCACCCATATCCAGTGCAAACAATTTTTTATCCTTCAGTCCTTCCGGCACATCACCACGCACGATCCTCTGTGCTAAGCCTTCTACTACTGCTGTTTTTCCGACACCCGGTTCACCGATCAAAACCGGATTGTTCTTCGTCTTTCGTGACAGGATCCGGATAACATTACGGATTTCCGTATCCCTTCCGATGACAGGGTCCAGCTTCTGGTCTTTTGCCCGCTCTACCATGTCATAGCCGTATTTTTCAAGCGTATCATATGTTGCCTCGGGATTGTCAGAAGTTACCCTCTGATTACCACGCACGGTAGAAAGACTCTGTAAAAATCTTTCTCTGGTAATACCATATTCCTTAAACAGTTCTTTCATTGCCTGATTCGGGTATTTTATCAATGCTAAAAACAGATGCTCTACCGATACATATTCATCGCCCATCTGTTTTGCTTCATCTTCTGCATGGATCAGAACTTTATTCAGATTCTGTCCCACATAAACCTGTCCTCCGGACACTTTGACTCTGGCTTCCAGTTTTCGTCTTACATTATCTGCAAAATGCTGTTTCTGGATCTCCATTTTCTCAATTAATTTCGGGATCAGTCCATCTTCCTGCTGCATCAATGCAACCATCAAATGTTCCTGCTCGATTTCCTGATTTCCGTATTCATATGCTAATTTCTCGCAATCGTTGATCGCTTCTACTGATTTCTGGGTAAATTTCTGGATGTTCATACTTCTACGCCCCTTTCTATCGTCACATTCTATTTCCTAAAAATAAGAATGTCTGAAACCTATTTTTCCTTTACAATATAAGGTATAACACCTTTTGTTAGCACTGTCAATAGGTGAGTGCTAATTCTTTTATAAAAAATTTTAACATAAAAATTCCCTGTTTCGGTATCATATTATACCCGAACAGGGAATTTTCTATGTTGAGATTTCTCTTCCTCCATACTTTCTCAAAGTATAGCAGAAAGAGGAAAAACATTCAATTATACCTCGCCTTCAATTCCACGGAATCTGCTTAAGAACTCTTTGGTCTTTTCGCTCTTTGGCTCTAAGAATACTTCTTTTGCAGTTCCTTCTTCCTCGATCACGCCGTCTGACATAAAGATCACATGACTTGAAATGTCTCTTGCAAATGCCATCTCATGTGTGACTACGATCATCGTAAGGCCTTCCTGCGCAAGCTGACGCATGATATTTAAGACTTCTCCGACCATCTGTGGGTCTAATGCGGAAGTCGGTTCGTCAAAAAGCAGGATTTCCGGCTCCATTGCCAAAGCCCTTGCAATTGCCACACGCTGTTTCTGACCACCGGAAAGCTGACGCGGTTTTGCATTGATGTACGCGTCCATGCCGACCTTCTTTAAGTATGCCATTGCTTTTTCTTCTGCTTCCTCTTTTTTTCTTCCTGCCACCTTAATCTGACCGACCATGCAGTTCTCTAAAACTGTCATGTTATTAAACAGATTAAAGCTCTGGAACACCATGCCAACCTTTGAGCGGTACGCCGGCACGTTAATCTTTGGGTCTGTGATATCTTCACCATGATATAAAATGCTTCCACCGGTCGGTGTTTCTAACAGATTCACACATCGGAGCATTGTGGATTTTCCTGAACCGGACGCTCCGATCACGGAAACCACATCACCTTTTGCCACCTGAAAACTGATATCTCTTAACACATCGTGAGAGCCAAAAGATTTTTCCAGATGAGTTACTTCTAATATTACATCTTCTGCATTCATATGAAACCTCCTCTACTCTCCACGTTTTACTTCTTCGCCCAGCTGGGTCCCGATCCCCATGACATCGACTAATTCATAGTTCTGTGAACCGTCCATCTTTTTCTCCCATAAACGGAGCAGTTTAGACGCTGCTAATGTCATGATCAGATACATACACATTACGATCACTGCGGATTCAAAATAGGTATACAACGCACCTGCCACGCTCTTATGTACAAAGAACAAGTCTACAATACTGATAATGGACAATACGGAAGTATCCTTGATGTTGATGATCAGGTTGTTGCCGATCTGCGGTAAAATATTCCGAAATGCCTGTGGCAGAATGACATTGGTCATTGTCTGTACATGTGTCATTCCAATTGCCTTTGCACCTTCGGTCTGTCCCGGATCGACGGAAATGATTCCACCACGCACGGATTCTGCCATATACGCACCGGTATTGATCGATACGATTAAAAATGCAGACTGCCACATTCCCATCTGGATGTTAAAAATCTGTGCGGCTCCATAGTAAATAAACACTGCCTGAACGATCATCGGCGTTCCACGGAATACTTCCACATAAATCTTTAAAATAATTTTTACAATCTTTAAAACAATCTTTTTTAACAGCGAATCTCTCTGCTTGTCCTCCGGAATCGTCTGGATGATTCCGACGATAAATCCTATCAGACAACCGATTGCTGTCGATACGAGTGCAATCACAAGTGTTGTTCCTGCACCTTTTAAATAGGAGGTTCCATATTCCTGTAACAGATAGAGAATACGTTCCCAAAAGTTCATGTTTGAAATCACGTTATCTAACCCCTTTTTAATTGATTACTCGGATAACGGCTGAACAGAAATTGCCTCGTCCATCATAGAGTCAAAGTCCTCTGTTGTCATCTCTTTTAATACGCTGTTGATCTTGTCTGTAAGCTCTGTATTTCCTTTTTTCACAGAAATACCAATGTTGATATCTTCATCGGATACTTTGTAGTTATCATCTGTATCTGTAAAATCTAAAATCTTCAGATCCGGATAAGCAACACATGCTGCTTTTGCTGTCGGAATATCTGTTGCTACTAAATCTGTACGACCACTCTCTAATGCTACTAACATTGCCGGAGCTGATTCCTGTGCCGGCTGGATATTCGCATCTTTTAACTGTGGCAGACAATTGTCGTACCAGATCGTTCCAAGCTGTGATGTACAGGTTGCACCTGCAAGATCGCTGATTCCTTTTGCATCTGCATATTTTCCATCAGATTTTACTAAAGTAACGATGGATGCATAATAATATGGCTCTGTAAAATCTACCATTTCTTTTCTGTCAGAAGTAATTGACTGACCTGCGATAACACAATCCACGGTTCCTGACTGTACTGCAGGAATTAAAGAATCCCAGTCCAGTTTTACGATCTGAAGCTCACAGCCTAATTTATCTGCGATCTTCTTTGCCATCATAACATCGTATCCATATGCATAATCTTTGCTGTCCTCGATCGGAACTGCTCCGTTCGAGTCATCTGACTGTGTCCAGTTATATGGTGCATAGCCACATTCCATTGCTACTCTTAAAACCGGTGTTCCTGACTTATCTGCGTCTGCTTTTGTTTCCTTGGTTTCTTTTGAACCACATGCTGCCAGTGAGCAAACCATCACTGCCATTAAAATTACTCCAATTAATTTCCTTTTCATCCTTGCTCCTCCTTAGAATTATGTCAACTACAACAAAAAATGGAGAAAGTATGACCTTCTCCATCGAATTGTTATAATTATACACCAAATATGTCAAATGTCAACTGTGAAATTTTTACTTTTACGCATTTTTATGTAAAAAATTCGCATAATTCCTTATTCCACCGTTCTTTTCGTGTATCCGTCTTATTTTTTACTTTTTCTTTAAAGTTTCTACAAACATCAGGCTAAAACTGATCAATAAAAAGACGCAGGAAACCCATATGATATGTAAACCAAATCTTATGGATAAGATTCCACCGATTCCTGCTCCTATGGCAAAAAAGAAGATGATTCCAAAATAGTAAAGTGCCTGCTCTAACTGCTCCGGTTTTTTCTCCCTGTACCAAACGGACAATGCTGCGGTACCACTCCTTAAATTTCCGATACACATGGTACTTGCATAGGAATAACCTCCGACTTTCCGGAAGGTCTGTACCTGCATAGCACATGCAAAAGATACCATGATCGTTGCCGGAAGATTCCATTTTTCAGGCATAAAACCTACGATAAACAGAATGGCGATCTCCGCTAACAAAATGCCCTGTCTCCAATGCAGACGTTTTGCATATCGGTGCCGATACTGTATCCTCTCTGCAATAAACACTCCCACCGCAAATGCCAACAGTGGCAGCAGATAACGGATTCCTTCCTGCCAGCGTCCCTCCATAAAATGCTGGCTCATCAGTACCACATTGCCAGTCTGTGCGTTTGAAAACACCTTGCCTCTTGAATTGTAGGTATAGGCATCCTGAAATCCTCCCGATAACGCTAAAAACAGGCTATTACAAAATGCTTCCGACATCTGCTTGTTTTCTACGATCAATTCCTCTACAGGATTCTCCAAACCTGCCATTCCATCACGCTCCTCTCTCCCTTCCCGCACTACATTATACACTGATTTTGAGTTCTGTAAAGTGTGAATGAAGGGAGAGACAGAAAAAGATTTTTCTGGCTCGTTACTTTTTTATGGATTTCGGCGGAATTGTATCAAGATTTTCTGACAGTTTTAAAATATCGTCTATTTTGATTTAGATACTTATCTTTATAGTATACCTCTGTTCCTGGGTATTTTTCTTTCATATAATGATAATGTTGTAGTCTCAGGCTATTTTCACTTTATATCATACCGCTGTTCTCGGCTATCCCCACGGACATGCTGCGTTTCCTGTTCGTCACCCATGCCTTTTCGCCCATGCTTTGTGTAACTCGCCCTATGGGCTCAAACAGACACAAAACATGAGCGGCAGTGTGCTACTCACGACGGAAGCCTCGCAACTGTCTGTGAGGATAGCCGAGGACAGCGGTACAGCATAGAAAATCTTGAAATAACTTATAAAAAGAATTGTATTTGTGAAATTATTCAAAATTTTAAAAATATTAAACAAATTGACAATACTATGTAAATAACATCCAATACCACATCTAATCTGCATCACTCTACTTGTAATATCCGCCCGAAAATCTCAACGTAGAACCACTTCCTTCCCGAACCGCATTAGACAACGTGTATCCCAGCGAGCACCCGACGATTATGAAAAGTTTCTTTTTGTGCTATGGAGATGAAACTCCCGGAAGCGTAGAGCCCTCTGGCGAACACGCTTCCTGTTTTGAAGGAGGTTCAGTGGAATGTTTTAGCACAAGGAAACTTGCAATAATCGTCGGAAGCTCGCTGAACACAGACTTTTTCATGCACATATGTTATAATACGAAGTAAATATCGAAAACAGATTTTAGATTAAGGAGACTTCTGATGAAAAAATATCTGACTATTTTTGTATGCTTACTGAGTGCACTCTTTTTTGCTGCCTGCCAAAAACAGGATACCTCTGTGTCTAAAACAGGTTTCTATTTTGATACTGTCATAAAAGTCACTCTTTACGACGCGGATGCCGAACCAGAATTAGAGTCCTGTTTTGCTCTTGCAGACAAGTATGAAAAACTTTTAAGTGCCACGAAAAAAGGCAGTGATATCTGGAATATCAACCATGCAAAAGGAAAACCGGTAGTAGTCTCAAAAGAAACTATTTCCCTGCTTCAAAAAGCCATTGATTACAGCGAGCTTTCCGATGGTGCCTTTGATATCTCGATCGGCAAACTCTCTTCTCTTTGGGATTTTGGTGAAAATAAGGATACTGTTCCGTCTCAAAAAGACATTAATGCCGCACTTCCTACCGTGGACTATCATAATATTGAGATATCAGACAATACCATAACCTTAAAAAATCCGAAAACACAGATCGACCTTGGTGGGATTGCAAAAGGCTACATTGCAGATCAGATGAAGGCACAACTTCGTTCAGATGGCATTACCGAGGGGATCATTAATCTTGGCGGCAATGTGTTAACCGTTGGTCCGAAAAAATCCGGCGATACTTATAAGATCGGCATACAAAAACCATTCGATGATTCCGGTTCTCCGATCGCATCTGTTGATATTACTGATGCTTCTCTTGTATCTTCCGGGGTCTATGAACGGTATTTTGAAAAAGACGGTAAACGCTACCATCATATTTTAAACCCAAAAACCGGGTATCCTTATGAGAATGGCCTACTTGGTGTTACCATTATTACGGATTCGTCTGTTGATGCCGATGCACTCAGTACCACCTGTTTTGCACTCGGCTTAGAAGATGGGATGAAACTGATTGAAAATACAAAAGGAGCCGAAGCCGTATTCATTACTGAAGATTTTACACTTCATAAGTCCTCCGGCATCGGCTCTGAGATTCCATTCCATGAAAATTAACTGTTTGCTGCTTTGATGGTCATATTGTTCAGCCATACGCCTTTTTTTACCAGCACATAACCGATGATACATTTTACAATTTCCATCATCTGCACTAAGAAATATACAAGGATCACATTCCAGTCTGTATAATTGATGAGCAAAATAGCTGCCGGAATGTCTACAACCCAGATATAGAAGCTGTCGAATAAAAAGGTAACGATCGTCTTTCCGCCGGAACGCAGAGTAAAATAGGTTGAATTCATAAATGCGTTCAATGGCATACAGACTGCCAGCACCCGGATGATCCATGCCGCAATATATTTGACATCATCACTGGTATTATAGATCTGCGGAAAGAATGGAGATACAATGATCATTAAAATGGCAACACCCAAACAGCTTGCCACAGAAAAGAAGATTAGTTTTCTATCGGTATCCACTGCTTCTTCCATCTTTCCTGCTCCTAAAAGCTGTCCTAGAATGATTCCAATCGCACTTCCCATTGCGATATAGACAATACTGAACATATTGGATAATGTCGTTGCGATATTAATCCCTGCAACCACCACCAGTCCCCTCGAGGAATAACAGCGTACCAGCATTGCCATTCCGCCTGCCCATAACGTCTCGTTTAACAGCAGCGGGGTTCCTTTTTTGATAACTTCCTTTACTAAATCCATCGGCACATGGAAAGAACGGTACACACCGCGTATAAACGGTTTTTCTGCCGTATGACTGTGCGCCCACGCCATGACAACCGCCACTTCTGCGATTCGTGCGATCACGGTTGCTATCGCTGCTCCGCGTACCCCAAGTTCCGGAAATCCGAATTTTCCAAAGATCAGACTGTAATCTAACAGCAGATTTGCAAAAAAAGCAACGATTCCGGCTTTCATCGGGACAATCGTTTCTCCGGTCTCACGCAGGGTCCCACTGTATGTTTGCGTCAGTGCAAACGGGATCAGACATCCCATCATAATATGCAAATATTCCCTTGCATATTCAAATGTCAATGCCGCATCATTCCCCTGTGCATCTCCTTTTAAAAACATCCGGATCAGATCATCTCCGAAGATTCCAAATACTAGAAACCAGATACCAACTAAGACAGCAACCACCATTAATTTCAGACGAAGCGTGTGACGTACCCCTTCTTCATCTCCGCTGCCATAGTATTGTGCCGTAAAAATTCCAACGCCGGACACTCCACCAAAGATACAGAGATTGAATACCGTTATGAGCTGATTGACAATAGCAACTCCGGACATCTGGTTTGTTCCAACCTGTCCGACCATGATGTTGTCTAACAGATTGACAAAGTTCGTAATCCCATTCTGTACCATGATCGGTACTGCAACAAGCAGCACCATCTTATAAAATGCTTTATCTCCTATAAATTTTTTCATTTCTAACCCTTTCTTATGTGTATATACAAAAACACTGCAGTGAAGCTGTTTACAATGTAAAGAATCACACTACAGTGTCATTTATAAGAGATTTTGTTTTTCTTAAAGAATTACATGTTTCGGACACTTTGTAGCACATGCACCACACTCTACACAGAGATCTTTGTTGATATGTGCAACGTTATCTTCTACATGGATCGCATCGTGTTCACAGGTCTTCTCACACAGGCGGCAGGCAATACAGCCTTCTGCACATGCGTCCATAACCTTCTTTCCTTTATCGTGAGAACTACACTGAACAAAGTGTTTACCCTCATAAGGAACGAATTCGATCAATTCTTTCGGACAGGCAGCGATACATTTACCACATGCTTTACATAATTCTTTATCGACAACGGCAATTCCGTCAATGATCTGAATTGCACCAAACGGACATGCTTTTACACAACTTCCAAATCCCAGACAGCCATAATTACATGACTTAGGACCGCCATTTGGAACATATGCCATTGCCGCACAATCCTCTACTCCTGTATATACATAATCTTTCCTTGCTTTTTCACAGTTGCCTGCACATTTGACAAAGGCAACCTGACGGGCGCTTTCAGATGCTTCTACGCCCATGATCTTTCCGATTTTTTCTGCGACAGGGCTGCCTCCGACCGGACACTGTCCAACAGGGGCTTCTCCCTTTACGATCGCGGCTGCAAGACCGGAACATCCTGCATAACCACATCCACCGCAGTTATTTCCCGGAAGAACCTCTAAAATAGCTTCTTCACGTTCATCTACTTCTACTTTAAATTTTTCTCCGAAGATTCCAAGAATAAAACCGATCAGAATACCGGTTCCACCTACAGCAAGACCGGAGATAATAATTGCACTTACACTCATATCCATTCCCTCCTAAATCATGCCTGAGAAGCCCATAAAGGCGATAGACATCAATGCTGCTGTGATCAGGACGATCGCAGTTCCCTGAAAACGTTTCGGAATATCGTTATATTCAATTTTCTCACGGATTCCGGCCATAATAACGATCGCGATAAAGAATCCGACGGATGTTGCCAGTCCATTTACCACACCCTGTAAGATCGTATAGGATTTTGTAACGTTATTTAATGCTACACCTAATACGGCACAGTTGGTTGTGATCAGAGGCAGGTAGACACCGAGCGCCTGATATAACGATGGAATGGATTTTTTCAAAAACATCTCTACTAACTGCACTAACGCTGCAATGACTAAAATAAATACGATCGTCTGCAAATACTGGACATTGAGCGGTGTCAGGATATATTTGTAAATAAGACCCGTAACAAAAGAGGACAGGGTAATAACAAAGATTACCGCTCCGCCCATTCCGGCAGCTGTCTCTGTTTTTTTAGATACTCCAAGGAATGCACAGATTCCTAAGAACTGGCTGAGTACGACATTGTTGACAATGGCAGCACCCACTGCAATAATTAATAATTCTTTCATTTATCTGCCCTCCTCTTTTCCGGTATCCGCTGTCTCTTCCGGTAATTTTCCGGTACACATAGACAGATGGTCACAACCTTTACAGTCTCCGGTAAGACAACCGCTTGGAGCAGCTAAAGGTTTTCCCTTTTTCTCCATTGCTTCACGAACACAGTTCATACCGGCAACTAAAAATGCCAGAACTAAGAATGCTCCCGGAGCCATGATGAAAATTGTGATTCCAAGTGTTGCACCTAAAATCTGACGGATAAAACCGATACATACCAGACCGATCGTAAAACCAAGACCCATTCCAAGTCCGTCAAATGCAGATGGAATGACCGGATTTTTGGATGCATAGCTCTCTGCTCTTCCAAGGATGATACAGTTTACAACGATCAGCGGGATGTAGATGCCAAGGGCGGAATAGAGTGCCGGAATAAAACCTTCCATCAAAAATTCCACGATGGTTACAAACGATGCCACAACAACGATGTATGCTGGCATACGCACGCCGTCCGGGATGATTTTCCGAAGCAGGGAAATCATCAGGTTGGAGGCGGTCAGGATGACCATCGTCGCAAGGCCCATGCCGATACCGTTCTTTGCAGAAGTGGTAACCGCAAGCGTCGGACACATACCCAGCATCATGACGAAGGTCGGGTTTTCTTTTATGATACCATTATAAAGCCGTTCCAGCGGCGTATCTTTTCTCATGAGTTCCCTCCCTCTCCGGAAAGCAGACCGGATTCGTTGCAGTAGTTAAAACAGCAGATTCCTGCATTGACACCGTTTGTTACAGCGTTCGTTGTCAGAGTTGCTCCGCTCAGCGCATCGATTTCATCATCTGCGGATGCGCCGGATTTTGTGTAGGAGAATGCTTCTACGTTTTTATCCTTGAACTGATTCTTGAAATCGTCTGTGTCGGCACGCATACCAAGGCCGGCCGTCTCGGAAAGTGACAGGAAAGAGATTCCTTTTGTCGTTCCGTCCGATGCAATTCCCATCGAGAACTGCATGCCGCCGCCATAGCCTTCGGTTGTGGAGATGATCTCAACCAGGCCGATCGTCGCGCCGGATGCGTCTTTTGCAAGCAGCAGTTCGTCAATCGTCTGTGCTTCAAAACCGTGGCCGATCAGTGCTGCCGTAAGCTCTGCCTGTTCTGCATCGCTCATTGTTACTTCTTCAAAGGAAGCTGCCTCCGGGAATACGTTCTGGCAGGATTCCTGTTTTTCTTTCTCCTGCTGTTTCTGGATTTCTTCATCTGTGACAGATTCCTCCATCTGCATGGCGATCAACTCCCGGACGGTATCACGGATTGCAACCATGCCTTTTACAC
>OICI01000522.1_pt1 | contig 11836 bp, 11 predicted proteins | sample 1581261 | NCBI WGS metagenome assembly OICI01 (sample SAMEA3882520, study PRJEB24775) | human gut metagenome | biome: human-associated habitat; feature: intestine environment; material: feces | place: Netherlands | collected 2009/2010 | reverse complement strand
AGTTTTTCAAGAAGTTGCTTGGATTGGCAAAGATCTAGAAAAGCTAAGCAGTCAAATACTAAGTACATGTAATAGGGCGAAGGTAGCTATTATTATGGATTGGGAAAATTGGTGGGCTCTTTCTGACGCACAAGCAATATCGAGAAAATTTGATTATACGGAAGAACTTTTAAAATATTATCGGGTTTTTTGGGAAAAAGGAATTGAAGTTGATATAATTTCCATGGATCGAGAGTTGTTAGATTATCAGCTTGTGGTTGCTCCGACCTTATACTTGCATAAAAAAGAGTATATTCATAAAGTAGAAGCATACGTGGAAGCAGGTGGAATATATGTAACAACTTATTGGAGTGGAGTAGTAAATGAAACAGATTTATGTTTTATTGGAGAGAGACCACATGAGAGATTGCTAGGATTATCAGTTGATGAGATTGATGTGGGGAATGAATATTTTCCAAATACTTTCTCCTATAAAGACGGTGTATATAAAGCCGGTGTGTTAAGAGAAGTTGTGACACTTCAAACTGCAAAGCCGTTGGGAACATACTTGCAAGATTACAATGTAAATACTCCAGCAATTACAGAAAATGCGTATGGCAAAGGAAAAGCTTACTATGTTGCTGTTCAACCAGATCTGGAATTTTTGAAAGAATTTTTGGGCGATGTAATTGAGGAAGCAAATGTGGAAGCAAATTTGACGGAAACATTGCCTTATGGAGTTACTGTTTCAAAAAGAAGTGGAAAAGAACAGAAAGATGATGTATATTTTCTTCAGAATTTTAACAGACATCCTGTGAAGATGGTTTTGAATGAATGTTATACAAATTTGATTACTGATGAAATCCTTACAGGTTCAATAATATTGCAAACATATCAATGTATTGTGACGCAAAAGAAATAAGATTCCGTAATAGGGAGGAACTCACATTGAAATCAAAGGCAAAGACATTTTTAATTGATATTTTACTTGATATTGTAGGTGGTTGTTTCATTGCGATTGGAGTCTATAATTTTGCAGTGGCATCTGGATTTCCGGTAGCAGGTATATCAGGTATTGCAATCGTGTTTTATTATTTTTGGAAAATTCCAATTGGTACAATGACGACAATTTTGAATATTCCAATTATTTTAATTTGTTACAAGTTGTTGGGAAAACAATTTTTTTTAAGATCAATAAAGACAATGTTAATTTCTAATATACTGATGGACTGGGTTGTTCCATTGTTTCCAATTTACCAAGGTGATATGATGTTATCTTGTATTTGTATGAGTGTATTCTCAGGAATCGGATATGCATTAATTTACATGAGAGATACCTCTACAGGTGGAGCAGATTTTGTTTTGATGGCAATACACAAGGCAAAGCCACATATTTCTGTAGGAAAAATTATCATTGTTATGGATTTTATTATTGTAATTATTGGTGGAATTCTGATGCATGGAAACATTGATAAGATTATTTATGGATTAATTGGAACGTATATTCTATCATTTGTCGTAGATAAGCTAATGTATGGCGTTGATGCTGGAAAACTTGCTTTGATTGTAACAGAAAAGGGACCACAAATTGCGGCAAAAATTGATGAGCTATCACAACGAGGGGCAACTTTGATTAAGGCAGAAGGAAGTTATACAGGACGTGAAAAAGAAGTATTAATGTGTGCATGTAACAATAAAGAAATGTATACGATTCAAGAAGCTGTAAAGAAAGTAGATTCATCAGCGTTTCTTGTTACAATGGAATCGAATGAAGTGCGTGGAAAAGGATTCAAGCCAATATAATATAAAAATTAAGAAGTTCTAGCATGGATCGGTATAAGATTGGATCCGGAACATTATCTTTGATTATGGAACGTTATCACGCGGGAGGAATTCCGATTGAAGAACTCCAGATGATGCCACCAAAAGAGGTGGAATTACTTTTTTATCCTCAGAAAAATATTAAAAAGAAGGATATTCCAGATTTCCAGTACTATTTATACAGGTCATAAGATGATATCTAAAAACAAGAAAACAAAGAAAGAACCAATATCATTAGGAAATGAAGAATAATACAATCAACCTTGTGCCCAGTGGGCACGAAGTTGGCATAGTCACTATGGTGTCAGGAGAAATCCTGGCATCTTTTTTTTATATCTTTTTACACTTCAAAAAATAATTTCAAAAAATTTCTAAAATCATGTCCGATTTTGTCGCTCCCAATACAGAGTATATGGAAGGCAAATTGAAAATCCTCTGATTTCCAAAAATCACAAACGTAAAAGAGGTTCAGACAGTTCTTCCGATTGCACCTTGACAATTGAAGGAGCTGATACATCTTGAGGAACATGCTTACCGGAGATAATCCGGCTCGTGCAGGCGAAGACTCCTACGGGAAGAGCGAAGCAATAATGATACCACCGAAAGGTACAGGACCTCTGCTGAAACAGAGACTGTGGCTGTATTTTTGCAGTCGGGTTATCTGGAATGATAACGATCAGATGTATATGTACAGACAAAGCCCAAATGTGAATACTTAGATTTTCTTATTTATATTACAGGAGAAATCCTGTAGCAAGTGGGGAATGGTTCGAATCCATTCCTCATTTTTTCGTGCAGAAAATGCACAGATTATTATCCTGTTTGAAATACCAGGGAAGGGTGTTGCAGGAAGAAAGGGAGGACAAAAAGAATGAATACGATTGTTTTAATGGGTAGACTTGCCAGAGATCCAGAAACTAAGCTGACATCTACGCAAAAGGGACAAACCAAAGTATCTAGGTTTCCACTGGTAGTAAAAAGAAATCGCACAAGCAAAGCATTTGTAGTGATGATCACAGCTTATGGAAATAATGCAGAATTTGTGGAGAAATATCTTGAAAAAGGAATTAAGATTGCTCTTTCCGGAGAGTTGGTAATCTCTCAGATCAAAGATGAACAGACTGGAACTGCATCCTATTATACCGAAGTCATTATGGATAATGTAGAGTTTGCAGAAGCCAAAACAAAAAAAGAAGAATCTGACGGATTTCAACCAGCAGAGAAGAGGAAGATTCCATTCGATATACCAGAAGAACTTGAACAAGAAATGCCATTTCGATAGGAGGACAAGATTTATGAGAAAATACTTTTTAGAATTATTTGCAATAGGATTGGTTGATTCAGAAGGAAGAATCAATACAGAACATATGACAAGTGATGCGCTTATGACTGCCATGAAAACAATGGAAGAGCTGACGCAAATGAAAATGGATCGTTTGGTTTTGGAAACAACAATGGAGATGATCTTATGTATGTTTGAGTCATGTGACACAGAGGAATTTACAGAAATATTAGGCAAGCTGCTTGGCGGAAAGCAGACTTCTAAAGTGACAGCTCATTTGGAAGCACTGGAGGAATTGTTGACAGAAGAGGAATATAGTAGTTTCCTTGCAGAATATCTTGGTTATTTAACCGTGAATGTAGCAGAGTTTATTAGGAGCACAATCATTGAAAATGGTTTGATGTTACTTGCCGGTTCAGGAGGAGAAGAGGATGGAGAAGAGGATGGAGAAGACGGATTATAAAATCACAGAGTTTCACAATTCGGAGTTTGGTTCCATCCGTATGATTGAAGATGGAGGCAGACTTTTATTTTCTGGAATGGATGTAGCATTTGCTTTGGGATATGCAAAACCAAGAAATGCGATAAATGTTCATTGCAAGGGGGCCCTGAAACGGGGCGTCCTTACATCAGGTGGGGTACAGCCAATGATTTTTATTCCAGAGGGAGATGTATATCGGCTGATTACAAAAAGTCGTTTAAAGTCAGCACAGAATTTTGAGAAGTGGGTATTTGATGAGGTACTTCCGGCTATTAGGAAAACAGGCGGATATTTAGAGACCGATCTTTTAGACAGGGTAAAAGATAACCCGGAACTTCTTTTGGAATTTGCCGAGAGACTTTTGGCAGAAAACAATCGAAATCGAGAATTGCAAAATCGTGTAAAGGATATGCAGCCAAAAGCAGATTATTATGATCATTTCATGATTACAGGAGAATGCACCAATATTCGAACGACGGCAAAAGAGATTGAATTTCCAGAAAGAAAATTTGTGAAACTTCTTTTAAATAGAGGATTTCTATATAGGAGTCCATCCGGCACGCTGTTACCCTATGCGGTGGAGAAGAACAATGATCTGTTTATTGTAAAAGACTATTTTAACAATGGACATCTTGGTTCACAGACATTGGTTACACCAAAAGGAAAAGAATTTTTTAAAGCGTTGTGTGCGGAGGAAGAGTAAAGAATGAAGGAGGTGGTTGCCATGATTACAGATCTGGACAGCAGTTAAATCGCTGAAAGGAGGGAAAATCATGCAGGAAGAGGTAACTCAGAAAACGGTCACGTTCTGCATTCGGACTACCAAAGTAACAGCAGATTTATTGAAAAAGGTTCTTGCTGCTTATCTGCGTCATCAGAAGCAGAAATCGGTAGAGAAGAAAGCGAAGAAGAATCAGCCGAAACAGGGAAAGGTCACGGTAAAAGAGCTGGCAAAACAAAATGCCGGGATGGTCAATATCGAGATCACAAATAAGAATATCAAGTCCTTTGAACGTTATGCCAGAAAATACGGGATCAATTATGCTTTGAAAAAAGATAAGAGTAAAGATCCACCGATGTATCTGGTGTTTTTTAAAGGACGTGATCAGGATGCCCTCAATGCTGCTTTCCGTGAGTTTTCCCAGAAACAGATTCAAAAAGCGAATAAGCCTTCTATTCACAAGCGTCTTGCAACTTACAGAGCAATGATGCCAAAGAAATCGAAGGACAAAGTAAAGAACCGGCATCAGGAGCAGAGCCGATGAAAAAGCAAATCGGTAAAAATCTGATGCAAAAATGGAAGAATAAGATCAGGGTCAGGCTGTCCGCCCTGGATAAAAAGAAACTGGTTCTTACCAATCTCCCATATGCTCTGGCTGCGTTCTATGCAGACCGGGCATTTTTTCTTTACCGGAATAGTCCGGGAGAAGATATGGGGAACAAACTCTTATATGCTATGGAACACGCAGATCGGATTTTTGCTGGTTTTGTGTTAAGCAATAACTGGAAAGATCTGCTGGCAGGGATTACGGTTGCAGTCGTTTTGAAAGTGCTGGTTTGGCAGAAACAGTCAGATGCAAAGAAACTCCGAAAAGGAATCGAGTATGGTTCAGCCAGATGGGGAAACGCTGAGGATATTAAACCTTATATGTCGGAAGATCCCTGGATGAATATTCCATTAACAGCAACAGAAGCATTGACTATGGAAAGTAGACCTAAACAGCCAAAGTATGCAAGAAATAAAAATATAGTGGTCATTGGCGGCAGTGGTTCCGGAAAAACTCGATTTTTCGTTAAGCCGTCAGTCATGCAGATGAACTGTTCCATGGTCATTACAGATCCGAAAGGCACTCTGATCGAGGAGTGCGGGAAGATGTTAGCAAAGGGACCACCTAAGAAAGATAAGAATGGAAATATTATGAAAGATAAATCTGGAAAAGTGGTACATGAGCCATATGTGATTAAGGTTCTGAATACCATCAATTTTTCCAAGTCCCTTCATTACAATCCATTTGCTTATATACGGTCTGAAAAAGATATCCTGAAGCTGGTTACAACAATTATTGTTAATACCAAAGGCGAAGGGGAAAAAGCTTCCGAAGATTTTTGGGTGAAAGCAGAGAAGCTGTTGTACACGGCATTGATTGCTTTTATCTGGTATGAAGGAGATGAAGAGGAAAAGAATCTGAATACCCTTCTGGATCTTTTGAATGAAAGCGAAACCCGTGAAGAGGATGAAACTTACCAGAATCCAGTGGATATGATGTTCCAGGAACTGGAAGAAAGAGATCCGCAGCACTTTGCGGTCAGACAGTATAAAAAATACAAAATGGCGGCTGGCAAAACAGCCAAAAGTATTCTTATTTCCTGTGGTGCGAGGCTGGCACCATTTGATATAGCAGAACTTCGTGAGATCATGTCTTATGATGAAATGGAACTGGATAAGATTGGGGACAGGAAGACAGCCTTGTTTTTGATTATGTCCGATACAGATACAACCTTTAACTTTGTGATTGCCATGTTACAGTCACAGCTTTTCAATCTGCTTTGTGACAAAGCAGATGATGAATATGGTGGAAGACTGCCAGTTCATGTGCGTGTCATTGCTGATGAGTTTGCCAATATTGGACAAATTCCTCAGTTTGACAAGCTGATTGCAACCATCCGAAGCAGGGAAATCTCTGCTTCTATTATTTTGCAGTCACAGAGTCAGCTAAAGGCAATGTATAAGGATAGTGCAGATACTATTCTGGGTAACTGTGATACCACACTATTTCTTGGAGGAAAAGAGAAAACTACCTTAAAGGAAATGAGCGAGCTTCTGGGTAAGGAAACCATTGACCTGTATAACACTTCGGAGACGAGGAGTAATCAGAAGTCTTTTGGATTGAATTACCAGAAAACAGGCAAACAGCTGATGACAGAAGATGAGATTGCAGTCATGGATGGAGGAAAATGTATCCTGCAGATCCGTGGTGCCAGACCATTTTTCTCGGACAAATATGATATCACGAAACACAAAAACTATCGGCTTCTTGCAGATGAAAACGAGAAGAACCGGTACAAAGTTGAGAAAGAGTTAAATCCGCAGTACACACCGAAATCTGAAGAAGAGGTGGAAGTAATTCAAGTAGATCTGTCGGAGTAACCTTGGGAATGAACGAAAAATAATAAGGAAAGGAATAACTGACATTAGGTGCGCCGGCTTTTTAGTCGGTGTTTTTTCATTCCCGTAAACACCTGAAAAAAGTCAGTTTTGGTGAATGTATATGGCATTTTTTAGCAGTGCAATTACAACTTTAAAAACTCTTGTAGTCGCAATCGGCGCAGGTCTTGGCGTGTGGGGTGTCGTAAACCTTCTGGAAGGATATGGAAACGACAATCGTGCGACACGTTCGTAAGTGAAAAGCTTGCGCACAAAGTCGAAGGGCAATTGTAGCCCGAAACTTTGGAGAACTGATATTCCGATGGGTGAAATGAGGGGGTAACGTCCCGAAGCGCCACCCTAATACTCCGAATGGCGGGGAGCATGCAACGGCTCTCTCCAAAAGTTTATAGAGCTCGGTGAAGTCGGCAGAGAGCAACCGTAAGACTGGTTTTCAGACCAGACACGAAAGCTGTCCAGAGGTGGATGGTGTTGCCTATATGCCGGGGGTCGGATATCCATGGTGAGAATGTATGAAAATACTGACGAAATTCTGAATGTACGAGTCTAAACGTTGATGCTGTCGAAAGGCAGTACACCTTTCATGGTGGTATCTGTGGGCGAGTAAAATTGGTTGTTATGAAAGTCCATGCATCGTTACAGGCGGTGCGGTTATGCATGACCAGATACAGGCTTAGAGGAAGAACCTAAAGATATCCAATGATAGGAATATCGGAACGTGGAAAGCTGGGAACACGGAGGCGGTTGCAAGCCAGTGATGTGGTGGATGGGAATACCTTCGCGAGAGGGCAATAACCATTCTTTATTCCAGTGAGAGTAGTGGCACAGTACCTGTGAAGCCGTGAATAAGTAAGCGGTGGAGGGATAGCCACAAGTCGAATTCAGCAAAGAAAATGAAAACACAACAAACACAGCTTCGAGTATGACAAAGAAAATCCAAACCGAAGGGAGAGGATGCCTGTGTTGACTTCGGGGCAGCAAGAAAGGAAAAGTAAACAGAGAAAAATCCGCAACTCAGAGTATTACGACATGGAAGGTACTTTTGACAGGCTGTATGCAGAAAGTAAGAAAGATAAAACCTTCAACCATCTGATGGAAATCATCGAGAGTGAAGAAAATATCAAGCTTGCATACAGAACGATAAAGAAGAATACAGGAAGTGATACTTCGGGAGTGGATAAAAGGACGATAGCCGACCTTGCAAAGTTAAGCGAGGAAGAATACGTCCGTCTCATACGGAAACAATTCAGTAATTATCATCCACGACCCGTAAGGCGAGTGGATATACCAAAGCCCAATGGAAAGACCAGACCTCTGGGAATTCCAACTATCGTAGATCGGATCGTACAGCAATGTATTTTGCAGGTCATGGAGCCGATATGTGAAGCAAAATTCAGTGAGAACTCCAACGGGTTCCGCCCGAACCGTTCCGCTGAGACTGCTATTGCGCAATGCATGAGGCTGATACAGGTACAGCATCTGTACCATGTGGTTGACCTCGATATTAAAGGCTTCTTTGATAATATCAGCCATACAAAGCTGATTCGTCAGATATGGGCATTGGGAATCCGGGACAAAAAGCTGTTATGCATTATAAAAGAGATGCTGAAAGCACCTGTTGTTCTGCCAAATGGAGAGAAAACATATCCCGCACGGGGTACCCCGCAAGGCGGTATTTTGTCGCCATTGCTTGCAAACATCGTATTGAATGAACTGGATTGGTGGATTGCTTCCCAGTGGGAGCAGATGCCAACAAAGACAAAATTCAAAACAAGGAGCAATGTGCAGGGAACAGAGATTAAGAGCCACGCCTACAGGGCTCTGCGCCGGAGCAGACTAAAAGAGATGCATGCAGTTCGGTACGCAGATGATTTTAAAATTTTCTGCGCAACACATGAGGATGCTGTCAGAGCATACAAGGCAACAGAGTTATGGCTAAAGGACAGGCTGGGGCTGGAAATCAGCCCTGACAAATCCAAAGTAGTTAATCTCAAAAGACAGTATTCTGATTTTCTCGGGTTCAAACTGAAAATCCGTAAAAAGGGTAAGAAATATGTAGTTCGGTCTCATATGAGCGATAAAGCATACAAAAAGGCTCATGAAAAAGTCTCGGAAGAAGTAAAGAAACTGGCTCATTCGTCAGATGATAATGCTCAGTTCATGCAGCTTCAGAAATACAACTCTGTAGTTGCCGGACTTCATGAATACTATTGTATTTCTACAGAAGTATCCCATGACTTCAGCAGACTTGCCTTCAGTATCAACAAACAGCTCAGAAACAGACTGAAAGGAGACTTATCCAAAAAGGGACAGCTCAGAAATGGGTTTATTAAAGAAAAGTATGGAGCAAGCAGACAGATGAGGTTCCTTCATGGACGTCCGGTGGTTCCACTGGGATATGTCCAGTCAAAGAATGCCCAGCATAAAAGGAAATCCATCAATAAATATACGGTCAAAGGTCGGGAACAGATTCATAAGAATCTTGCAATCGACACAGCGACAATGTTATGGCTGATGAGAAATCCTGTAAAGGGCAGAACCATTGAATATGCGGATAACCGTATTTCTTTGTATGCGGCACAGTATGGTAAATGTGCAGTGACAGGAATTCCGATGGATTCCCACGATATTCACTGCCACCATAAAGTGCCGGTTAGCAATGGCGGTTCGGATGAATACGCAAATCTTATTCTTGTCAGCAAAGCGGTTCATATCCTTATCCATGCTTCTTCAGAACCTACGATTGAGAAGTACCTGAAATCCTTAAATCTTGACAATAAACAAATAGAAAAGCTTAACAAACTTCGTACTATGGCAGAAATGCCACCTATTATTCTTTGAATTTAATGCTGTAACGAAGTGTGTAAGTTGTGTTTAAAAGCCCTGGACGGCTGAATTCGATGGAGCGCCGTGTGCGGTGAAAGTCGCATGCACGGTGTGGAGCGGGGGAAAATCCGGAGATAACTTCAAAGGATTACCTATCGCTATCGGGTGCAAAATCCCAGGGGATTAAGCAGCTGATGGCGGGAGGTGGTGTTGTTTTGATCGGCACCCAGCTTGTACCGTTACTTTCCGGTTTGTTTAGCTGAGAAACTTAGGAGGGAGATGACTCATGGATCGGATATTTGAAGCGATTGAAGAATGGATGAGGAATCTTCTGACAGGCATGGTAAGTTCCAACCTGACAACAATGTATACCGATGTCAATGAAAAGACCGGTCAGATTGCTGCTCAGGTTGGGCAGACACCGCAGGGCTGGAATGGGAACATTTTCAGCATGATACAAAATCTTTCCGATTCGGTCATTGTACCGATTGCCGGTATGATTATTACCTTTGTGCTTTGTTATGAGCTGATTTCCATGTTAACAGAAAAGAACAATATGCATGACATTGATACATGGATGTTCTTTAAATATTTTTTCAAGATGTGGGTGGCAGTCTGGATCGTCAGCCATACATTTACGATTACCATGGCGGTATTTGATGTCGGGCAGTCAGTAGTGAGCCGGGCCGCTGGTGTCATCAGTTCCGATACAGCGATCAATATAGATACGATGATTACCACGATGGAAACGGCAATGGAATCTATGGAAATCGGTGAACTTGTCATACTGGCACTGGAAACGATGCTTGTGAGCCTGTGTATGAAGGTTATCTCAGTCTTTATTACAGTGATTTTGTATGGGCGTATGATTGAAATCTATCTCTATTCGTCCGTTGGAGCTATTCCATTTGCAACTATGTCTAACCGGGAATGGGGACAGATTGGGAACAACTACCTAAAGGGGCTGTTTGCACTGGGCTTTCAAGGCTTCCTCATTATGATATGCGTCGGCATTTACGCAGTTTTAGTAGGCGAAATGGTGGTAGCGGACAATCTGCACAGCGCGATATTCTCCCTTGCAGCCTATACCGTTATCCTCTGTTTCTCCCTGTTCAAATCCGGCGCACTGGCAAAATCCATTTTCAATGCACATTAACACAGCACACGCGGGAAAGTCCCGCAGAAAGGAGGTTTTTTCTTGGCGTATGTACCTGTACCCAAAGACTTATCCAAAGTCAAAACAAAAGTCGCTTTCAATCTGACAAAGCGGCAAATCCTTTGTTTTTCAGTGGCACTTCTTATGGGACTGCCGCTTTTCTTTTTGCTCAAAGACAGCGCAGGGACGAGCCTTGCGGCAATGGCAATGATTGTCGTCATGCTTCCCTGCTTCTTGGTTGCCATGTATGAAAAGCATGGACAGCCCCTTGAAGTGGTTATAAAGAACATCATTCAGACAAAATTGACCCGCCCCAAAGTGCGACCGTATCAGACGGAAAACCTATATGCACTTTTGGAGAAACAGCGGGCATTAGAAAAGGAGGTATCAGCGATTGTCAAAAGGACAGACAAAAAAGACGCGGGAAACCGCAGGAAACAAGCGTAAGCTGACCCGCGCGGAAAAGAAACAGATAGCGGCGGTTATCCGGCAGGCAAAGGGGGACGGCAAAGCCCACACCGCACAGCAGACCATTCCCTACCTTGCCATGTACCCGGACGGTATCTGCAAGGTTACGGGACGGAAATACTCAAAGACCGTCGCCTTTGAAGATATTAACTATCAGCTTGCACAGGCAGATGATAAGACCGCCATTTTTGAAAACTGGTGCGATTTCCTCAACTACTTTGACGCTTCCGTTTCGGTGCAGCTTTCTTTCATCAATCAAGGGACGCAGCGCGGCGAAGCGGAAAAGGCGGTCAATATCCCGGCACAGGAGGACGCTTTCAATTCTATCCGCACAGAATACCGGGATATGCTGAAAAACCAGCTTGCAAAGGGCAACAACGGGCTTGTCAAAGCAAAATATATCACCTTTGCCATTGAAGCCGACAGTCTGGGCGCGGCGAAATCCCGCCTTGCCCGTATCGAAACGGACGTACTCAACAACTTTAAGCTCTTGGGCGTGTCTGCCCGCCCCATGACAGGCTATGAACGCCTTAAAATGCTGCATGGCATTTTCCACCCGGAGGGCGGGCAGTTTGCCTTTGATTTTTCATGGCTTGCCCCGTCCGGGCTTTCCACAAAGGACTTTATCGCCCCGTCCTCTTTCCGTTTTGGAAAGCC
>OICI01000516.1_pt1 | contig 11961 bp, 9 predicted proteins | sample 1581261 | NCBI WGS metagenome assembly OICI01 (sample SAMEA3882520, study PRJEB24775) | human gut metagenome | biome: human-associated habitat; feature: intestine environment; material: feces | place: Netherlands | collected 2009/2010 | reverse complement strand
TCAGGGTGATGCCGCCCTGTTTCAGCGCTTCGGTGATGGTTTCCCAACCGAACTGAATCAGTTTTTCTGCGTATGCCGGATCGGTGCCTTCTTCCACCAGCTTGTCGAAGCACAGCAGAGAACCAGCTTGCAACATACCGCACAGGATGGTTTGCTCGCCCATCAGGTCAGATTTCACTTCCGCAACGAAAGAGGATTCCAGAACGCCCGCACGGTGACCGCCGGTTGCAGCCGCCCATGCTTTAGCGATCGCCATGCCTTCGCCTTTCGGATCGTTTTCCGGGTGAACGGCAATCAGCGTCGGTACGCCGAATCCACGTTTGTACTCTTCACGTACTTCGGTGCCAGGGCATTTCGGCGCAACCATTACGACGGTGATGTCTTTACGGATCTGCTCACCCACTTCTACGATATTGAAACCATGAGAGTAGCCCAGCGCCGCGCCGTCTTTCATCAGTGGCTGTACGGTGCGCACTACATCAGAGTGCTGCTTGTCCGGCGTCAGGTTAACCACCAGATCCGCCTGCGGGATCAGTTCTTCGTAAGTACCCACTTTAAAACCATTTTCGGTTGCTTTACGCCAGGATGCGCGCTTCTCAGCAATCGCTTCTTTACGCAGAGCGTAGGAGATATCGAGACCAGAATCACGCATGTTCAGGCCCTGGTTCAGACCCTGTGCGCCACAGCCGACGATGACTACTTTTTTACCCTGAAGGTAGCTCGCGCCATCGGCGAATTCATCGCGCCCCATAAAGCGACATTTGCCCAGCTGTGCCAACTGCTGGCGCAGATTCAGTGTATTGAAGTAGTTAGCCATGGTGATTCCTCGTGATGTTGTGCTTCTTATTGTTCGGTTCGCGTTTGCGAGATTGAATTCACTATATGACAGGAAATTTATTGCGGAAATTGATATATTCACAACGTCACATTGCAATTTCTGCAACGTCAACATTAAGGGCTGCGCCATTGGATTTACGCGATCTGAAAACCTTCCTGCATCTGGCGGAAAGCCGCCATTTTGGCCGCAGCGCGCGGGCAATGCACGTTAGCCCGTCTACGCTTTCGCGACAAATACAGCGCCTGGAAGAAGATCTCGGTCAGCCGCTGTTTGTGCGTGATAACCGCACGGTAACGCTGACGGAAGCGGGCGAAGAACTGCGCGTTTTCGCCCAGCAAACGCTGTTGCAGTATCAACAGCTGCGCCACACCATCGATCAGCAAGGACCGTCGCTCTCTGGCGAATTACATATCTTCTGCTCGGTGACCGCTGCCTACAGCCATCTGCCGCCGATTCTCGATCGCTTCCGCGCGGAACACCCGTCGGTGGAGATTAAACTCACGACTGGTGATGCGGCAGATGCGATGGAAAAGGTCGTCACTGGCGAAGCGGATCTGGCGATTGCCGGGAAACCGGAGACTCTGCCCGGCGCAGTGGCATTTTCGATGCTGGAGAATCTGGCAGTAGTGCTGATTGCCCCTGCGCTACCCTGCCCGGTGCGTAACCAAGTTTCGGCAGATAAGCCGGACTGGTCTACAGTGCCGTTTATCATGGCCGATCAGGGACCGGTGCGCCGGCGCATTGAACTGTGGTTTCGACGCAACAAAATCAGCAACCCGATGATTTACGCTACGGTCGGCGGGCATGAAGCGATGGTGTCGATGGTAGCGCTCGGCTGTGGCGTAGCCTTGTTGCCGGAAGTGGTGCTGGAAAACAGCCCGGAACCGGTGCGTAACCGCGTGATGATTTTAGAGCGCAGTGATGAAAAAACGCCGTTTGAACTGGGCGTGTGTGTGCAGAAAAAGCGGCTACATGAGCCGCTGATTGAGGCATTCTGGAAGATTTTGCCGAACCATTAACCCGCCAAAAAGAACCTGAACGCCGGGTTATTGGTTTCGTCGTGGCAATCGTAACCCAACTCATTCAACCGGGTTTCGAAATCCGGTTCATGGTCGCCAAGTTCGAACGCCGCCAGTACGCGCCCGTAGTCGGTGCCATGGCTGCGATAGTGGAACAAAGAAATGTTCCAGTGCGTACCCAGCGTGTTGAGGAAGCGCAACAGCGCGCCCGGCGATTCCGGGAATTCGAAGCTGTAGAGGCGTTCCTGCAACGGATGCGACGGACGCCCGCCGACCATATAGCGCACATGCAGCTTCGCCATTTCGTCGTCGGAGAGATCCACTACGCTGTAGCCGCCATCGTTGAGCATCTGCAAAATTTCTTTGCGCTCTTCGAGGCCGCGGCTCAGGCGCACGCCAACAAAAATGCAGGCGTTTTTGGCATCGGCAAAACGGTAGTTGAACTCGGTGACCGAGCGCCCGCCAAGCAGTTGGCAGAATTTGAGGAAGCTGCCCTTCACTTCCGGGATGGTCACCGCCAACAACGCTTCACGCTGTTCGCCCAGTTCGCAACGTTCCGAGACGTAGCGCAGGCCGTGGAAGTTCACGTTGGCACCGGAAAGAATATGCGCCAGGCGTTCGCCGCGAATATTATGCTGGGCGATATATTTTTTCATCCCTGCCAGCGCCAGCGCGCCAGAGGGTTCCGCCACCGCACGTACATCTTCGAATAAATCCTTCATCGCCGCACAGATCGCATCACTATCGACGGTGATGATGTCGTCGAGATACTCCTGGCACAAACGGAAGGTTTCGTCGCCAATGCGTTTTACCGCAACGCCTTCAGCAAACAGCCCCACGCGTGGCAGATCAACCGGATGACCCGCATCCAGCGCCGCTTTCAGGCAGGCGGAGTCTTCCGCTTCAACGGCGATCACTTTGATTTGCGGCATCAGTTGTTTGATCAGCACCGCCACACCCGCCGCCAGACCGCCGCCGCCGACCGGCACAAACACGCGGTCAAGATGGGCATCCTGTTGGAGCAGTTCCAGCGCCAGCGTGCCTTGCCCAGCGATCACCATCGGGTGGTCGAACGGTGGCACCCAGGTGAAGCCCTGCTGCTGTGACAGTTCGATCGCTTTCGCTTTTGCTTCGTCAAAGTTCGCGCCATGAAGCAACACTTCGCCGCCAAAGCCGCGTACCGCATCAACTTTGATATCGGCGGTGGCGGTTGGCATGACGATCAGCGCCTTCACGCCTAACCGTGCGGAAGAAAACGCGACGCCCTGCGCGTGATTACCCGCCGAGGCAGTGATCACGCCATGCGCTTTTTGTTCTTCCGTCAGGCCCGCCATCATGGCGTATGCACCGCGCAGCTTAAAGCTGTGTACCGGCTGGCGATCTTCGCGCTTCACCAGAATCACGTTATCAAGACGCGACGAGAGCTTTTCCATTTTTTGTAGCGGCGTGACCTGCGCCGCCTCGTAAACCGGTGCACGTAGTACCGCTCTTAAATATTCGGCGCCTTCCGGAGCACCAGACAGGGGTTGTGAGTCTGCCATCATTAACCCCCCAGTTTCGATTTATCGCGCACCGCGCCTTTGTCGGCGCTGGTTGCCAGGCTGGCGTAGGCACGCAGGGCAAAGGAAACCTGACGTTCACGTTTTTTCGGCGTCCAGGCTTTGTCGCCACGGGCTTCCTGCGCTTCACGACGCGCCGCCAGTTCGGCATCGCTTACCTGTAACTGAATGCCTCGGTTCGGAATATCGATAGCGATCAGGTCACCATCTTCAATCAGGCCAATGCTGCCGCCGCTTGCCGCTTCCGGCGAGACGTGGCCGATGGAAAGACCAGAGGTGCCGCCGGAGAAGCGTCCATCGGTGATCAGCGCACAGGCTTTGCCGAGCCCCATTGATTTCAGGAAGCTGGTTGGGTAGAGCATTTCCTGCATGCCAGGGCCGCCTTTCGGGCCTTCATAGCGGATCACCACCACATCGCCCGCGACAACTTTGCCACCGAGGATCGCTTCTACCGCGTCGTCCTGGCTTTCGTACACTTTCGCCGGGCCGGTGAATTTTAGGATGCTGTCATCGACGCCTGCGGTTTTCACGATGCAGCCGTTTTCTGCGAAATTACCGTAGAGCACCGCCAGACCGCCGTCTTTGCTGTAGGCGTGTTCCAGCGAGCGGATACAGCCATTGGAGCGATCGTCGTCCAGCGTATCCCAGCGGCAATCCTGCGAGAATGCCTGTGTAGTACGAATGCCCGCAGGGCCAGCGCGGAACATATTTTTTACCGCATCATCCTGGGTCACGACGATGTCGTATTGTTCCAGTGTTTGCGGCAACGTCAGGCCAAGTACGTTTTTCACATCACGGTTCAGTAACCCCGCGCGATCCAGTTCGCCGAGAATACCGATAACACCACCAGCACGATGAACATCTTCCATATGGTATTTCTGGGTGCTCGGCGCAACTTTGCATAACTGCGGGACTTTACGCGAAAGTTTGTCGATATCACTCATGGTGAATTCGATTTCCGCTTCCTGCGCCGCCGCCAGCAGGTGAAGTACAGTGTTAGTCGATCCACCCATCGCGATATCCAGCGTCATGGCGTTTTCAAACGCCGCCTTACTGGCGATATTACGCGGCAGTGCACTTTCGTCATTTTGCTCGTAGTAACGTTTGGTCAATTCAACAATGCGTTTACCAGCATTGAGGAACAGCTGCTTACGGTCCGCGTGGGTTGCCAGCAACGAGCCGTTGCCCGGCTGCGACAGGCCCAGTGCTTCGGTCAGGCAATTCATAGAGTTAGCGGTAAACATCCCGGAGCAAGATCCGCAGGTTGGACAGGCGGAACGTTCAACCTGATCGCTCTGGGAGTCAGAAACTTTCGGGTCTGCGCCCTGGATCATCGCATCAACCAGATCGAGCTTAATGATCTGATCGGACAGTTTGGTTTTCCCGGCTTCCATCGGGCCGCCGGAAACAAAGATCACCGGAATATTCAGGCGCAGGGAAGCCATCAGCATCCCCGGGGTGATTTTGTCGCAGTTAGAGATGCAGACCATGGCGTCGGCGCAGTGAGCGTTGACCATATACTCAACGGAATCAGCGATCAGTTCGCGAGATGGCAGCGAATAAAGCATCCCCCCGTGGCCCATGGCAATCCCATCATCCACCGCAATGGTGTTGAACTCTTTGGCAACGCCGCCAGCCGCTTCAATTTGTTCGGCGACCAGTTTACCGAGATCGCGCAGATGGACATGACCCGGTACAAATTGGGTGAACGAGTTCACAACCGCGATAATCGGCTTACCGAAATCGGCGTCGGTCATTCCGGTGGCGCGCCACAGCGCACGAGCACCCGCCATATTACGACCATGAGTGGTGGTGGCGGAACGGTACTTAGGCATACTTTATTTACTCCCAGTGTCTGTCTCGTAAATGGGACGGTGCGTGCCGTCCCATTTTTTGTATTTATTGATTAACTTGATCTAACCAGCCCCATTTATCTTCGGTTTCGCCAGTGAAGAGGCCGAAGAAGGCTTGCTGAATGCGTTTGGTAACCGGGCCACAACGGCCTTCGCCAACCTGAATACCGTCTACGCTGCGCACTGGCGTGATTTCTGCCGCCGTACCGGACATAAACACTTCATCCGCCAGGTACAGGGATTCGCGCGACAGCACCTGCTCACGCACTTCAATTCCCAGCTCTTTTGCCAGTTTGATGATGGCATCACGGGTAATACCCGGCAGCGCGGATGAGGTGAACGGTGGGGTGAACAGCACGCCGTCTTTCACTTCAAACAGGTTTTCGCCTGCGCCTTCAGAGATGTAACCATTCACATCCAACGCGATACCTTCCTGATAACCGTGGCGGCGCGCTTCGCTACCCACCAGCAGGGAAGAGAGGTAGTTACCACCGGCTTTTGCCGCCGTCGGGATGGTGTTTGGTGCTGCGCGGTTCCAGGAGGAAACCATCGCATCGATCCCCTGCTCCAGCGCTTCTGCGCCCAGATACGCTCCCCACGGGAAAGCGGCGATAATCACGTCGGTTGAGTATCCCGCTGGCGGGTTTACGCCCATGCCAACATCACCAACGAAGATCAGCGGACGGATATAGGCGCTGGTGAGATTGTTTTTGCGGATCACGTCACGACAAGCTTCCATCAGCTCATCAATGCTCTGCGAAACCGGGAAGCGATAGATTTTGGCGGAGTCATGCAGACGCTGCATATGCTCACGATGGCGGAATACAACCGGTCCTTTGTGCGAGTCGTAGCAACGGATGCCTTCAAAAACCGAGGTGCCATAGTGCAGCGCGTGCGACATCACATGCACCTTCGCGTCTTCCCAGCGAACCATCTCCCCATTGAACCAAATGTAATCAGCTTTCTTCGTGGTCATTTTTATATTCCTTTTGCGCTCAGGCGCGGATTTGTTGTGATGTGGTTGTGCTCTGGCAGATAGCAACGTGTGCGACGTCCACCAGTTTATTTAACTGACTAAACAGTAAGTCGACCGACCGTGGGCTGGCAACGGTCAATTCGATATTTATATTTTGTGCATCGCTGGCGGCGGCCATATTCATTGAGCAGACGTGGAAACCACGATGACGCACCACGCGTAAAACACGTTCTAAGGTTTCCGGATTGAAGCGAGCCGATACATTGACCTGATGTTGCATCATGATAATTTCTCCAACATTTCTGAATTACTGGCACCTGGCGGCACCAGCGGCCAGACGTTCTCAAGTTCGTCGATTGAGACATGAAGCAGGTATGGCCCATCACTGTTCAGCATGGTGTCGAGTGCCGCTTCAACCTGGTCTTTACGGGTGATGTGTTGGCCAGGGATGCCGAAGGCGCTGGCTAACATGAGGAAATCGGGGTTATCGGTAAGGGTTGTTTCGCTGTATCGTTCCTGGAAAAACAGTTGCTGCCATTGTCGAACCATCCCTAACCGTTGGTTATCGAGTAAGACGATTTTCAACGGTAACTGCTTGCGTTTTACGGTGCCCAGCTCTTGCACATTCATCATGAAAGAGCCGTCACCGGAGATACAGACGACGGTATCGTTCGGTCGCGCGACTTGTGCGCCAACCGCCGCCGGTAAACCAAAACCCATGGTGCCTAAGCCGCTGGAGGTGATGAAATTTTCCGGGCGAGTGTGGGCGATGTGCTGCGCAGCCCACATCTGGTGCTGCCCCACATCTGTGGTCACGACGCAATCCGCAGGTTTTCGATCCGACAGTTGTTTTAACAACAACGGCGCGTAGATAGCGTCACCGGGATGGTCGTAACGCCAGGTATGTTCATCACGCAGCTGCGCGCAGTATTGCTGCCAGTCATTGATATTTAACGGCTGCTGTAATGCTGGTAACAGAGCATTTAAATCACCCTGTAATGCCACATGTGCCTGACGCAGCTTGTTCATTTCTGCCGGGTCGATATCCATATGGATAACGCTGGCGTGTGGTGCGAAGGTGTTCAGTTTGCCAGTCACCCGGTCATCAAAACGTGCGCCCACGGCGATCAGTAGATCGCACTCCTGCACTGCGAAGTTCGCCGCTTTGGTGCCGTGCATTCCCAGCATGCCCAGATAGTACGGATAATCCGCTTCAACTGCGCCCAGCCCTTTCAGCGTGCAAGTGACAGGCATTTTTGTAGCAGCGAGAAATTCACGCAGAGCGGGAACTGCCTGCGCCATGCCCACGCCACCGCCAACGTACAGCATCGGTTTTTGCGCTTTAGCCAGCATCTGGCGCGCTTGCTCGACTTCGGCATGTGGGAAAGTCACTTCGTTTTCAACGGTGGTGAACCACGGTTCCAGATCGCCGCTGGCTAACTGGATATCTTTTGGGATATCGACCAGAACCGGACCAGGACGACCTGAGCTGGCAACGTCGAATGCTTCAGCCATGATGCGCGGCAACTCTTCCAGCGACTGTACCAGGAAGCTGTGTTTGGTACAGGCTAACGACAATCCCAGGACATCAACCTCCTGAAATGCGTCGGTGCCGATAAACGGTGCGGACACCTGACCGGTGATTGCAACAACAGGGATGGAATCTAACAGCGCGTCCGCAAGCCCGGTTATCAGGTTGGTTGCGCCCGGACCAGACGTGGCGATACATACGCCAGTTTTGCCGGTAGCGCGGGCATAGCCGATAGCCGCCATTGCCGCACCCTGTTCATGTCGGCACAGCAAGTGCTCCACGCCGCCGTCATACAATGCATCGTAAACCGGCATAATTGCGCCACCCGGATAACCGAAAACGGTATTCACACCCTGTGCCCGCAACGCATGTACCACCCACTGTGCGCCATTCATAGTTAGTTCCCCGCCCTGAATGTTGAGAAACAGAATTTTGTGCTGTTATTCATTGTCTGCTCCTCAGTTATGTTTTTAAGGTCAAAAAAAACCCCCGGACCTTTCGGTGCGGGGGTCTTAGTTCGTTAAGGCTTGATCTCTAAGCCTTTCCTCGTCCAAGTGCAGCCCCGCACGGTGGGATAATAATCACCACCACGCTAATCACGACCAGGCTAATCACTCGTAGAAGGGCTGTCATTTTGTCTTTTCTTGCATCTTGTTCGAAGGAATGCCTAAAGAGTTACCATAGATTTTGCGAATAGCACAAGATATTTTTTGGCCGATTTTTATGATGTCTTTAATAATTTCAAGAGAAATTGTTGTTTTTTAAAAAGAAAATAGTGAGTGAAAAAAATTCAATTTCAGTATGAATGTTGTTCCCTTCCTCGTAGTTCATCCTTTGCACGCTGCATTTTTGCGAGCATCATTCCATCGCCAGAACAACTCAACTTCACTTGCACAAATAAACAGGAATCAGCCACTAAAATTCACGAATTAGCGGGCTACAGCAGCGATATCTTATGCACATAATGGTGACTCAAGGAGGGCTTATGTCACTGTCAATTGTTCATACCCGCGCAGCCCTGGGAGTAAATGCGCCCCCAATCACTGTTGAGGTACATATCAGTAAAGGTCTACCAGGCTTAACGATGGTGGGCTTACCAGAAACAACGGTAAAAGAAGCTCGCGATCGCGTGCGCAGCGCCATTATCAATAGCGGATATGAATATCCGGCGAAAAAAATCACCATCAACCTTGCTCCAGCCGATCTGCCAAAAGAAGGGGGACGATATGATTTGCCTATCGCTATTGCGTTACTGGCGGCCTCAGAACAGCTTACAGCCAATAAGTTAGATGAATATGAATTAGTCGGAGAACTGGCGCTTACAGGCGCTCTGCGTGGCGTTCCCGGCGCAATCTCCAGTGCAACTGAAGCTATTAAGTCGGGCAGAAAAATTATCGTCGCGAAAGATAACGAAGATGAAGTGGGGCTAATTAACGGTGAAGGATGCCTGATAGCCGATCATCTGCAGGCTGTCTGCGCGTTTCTGGAAGGTAAGCACGCTCTCGAACACCCGAAACCAACTAATGCAGTATCCCGGGCGCTACAACATGATCTCAGTGATGTTGTCGGTCAGGAGCAAGGAAAGCGAGGACTGGAAATTACCGCCGCTGGCGGGCACAACCTTTTACTGATTGGACCGCCGGGAACAGGTAAAACAATGCTCGCCAGCCGTATTAATGGCCTTTTGCCAGATTTAAGCAATGAAGAGGCACTGGAGAGCGCTGCGATATTAAGTCTGGTAAATGCTGAATCAGTACAAAAACAATGGCGGCAGCGCCCGTTCCGCTCACCTCATCACAGTGCGTCGTTAACTGCGATGGTGGGCGGTGGTGCAATTCCAGGGCCAGGTGAAATTTCGCTGGCGCATAACGGCGTGCTTTTTCTTGATGAGCTACCTGAATTTGAACGGCGTACACTGGATGCCTTGCGAGAGCCGATTGAATCCGGGCAGATCCATCTTTCACGCACACGAGCAAAAATAACCTATCCAGCCCGTTTCCAGCTTGTCGCGGCAATGAATCCCAGCCCTACCGGACATTATCAGGGAAACCATAACCGCTGCACACCAGAACAGACATTACGTTATCTCAACCGGCTCTCGGGGCCCTTTCTCGACCGCTTCGATCTCTCACTGGAGATCCCATTACCGCCCCCCGGCATTTTGAGTAAAACGGTAGTGCCGGGAGAAAACAGCACCACCGTTAAACAACGTGTAATGGCCGCCAGAGAGCGCCAATTTAAGCGGCAGAATAAACTGAACGCCTGGCTGGATAATCCGGAAATACGCCAATTCTGCAAGCTTGAAAGCGAAGATGCGCAGTGGCTGGAAGAAACGCTGATCCATCTGGGGTTATCGATTCGTGCCTGGCAGCGGTTATTGAAAGTTGCACGAACCATTGCTGATATTGATCAGTCTGACATTATCACACGTCAGCATTTGCAGGAGGCAGTTAGCTATCGTGCGATTGACCGTTTGCTCATCCATCTGCAAAAACTACTGACATAAAAAAAGGGCATTTCGCCCTTTTTATTAATCGTCAGAATCGGTGTAGTCTTCAGCACCTTCAACCTGCGGTTTACCGCCGGAAAGGGTGTGAAAACGTTTTGGACGCTTGATACGCGTCATATACTTGGACCACACGCGTTCTGCTTCTGTCACTGGTTCACGTTCGCCACGGCATACTGCTACGAAGAGTTTCTCTTCCTCGGTAACCGGCTCGCGTTTGCCAAGATCCAACTCATTGAAGGCATAACCATGACGCTCAAGCAGTTGTGCCTCTTTGATGGTGAAGTCACCATGACGAGAGAATCCACGTGGATAATGTTTATTGTCGAAATATCGATTAGTCGTCGTAAAGCTTTCCGCCATCCTGCACGCTCCTAATTCTTTGACCGAGCTAGTTATGGCGCGGAGTATTAGTTACGCTTGACAGAGTGTAAAACAAAACATTTAAATCATAACGACAAATAATTTTGCGGAGAGCACTGTGGATACGGAATTGTTAAAAACTTTCCTGGAAGTTAGCCGAACGCGTCACTTTGGTCGAGCGGCTGAATCGCTCTATCTGACCCAATCAGCCGTGAGCTTTCGAATCAGACAACTGGAAAATCAACTGGGTGTGAATCTTTTCACCCGCCACAGAAACAATATCCGTTTAACCGCTGCCGGAGAAAAGCTTCTGCCTTATGCAGAAACGCTCATGAGCACCTGGCAGGCCGCCCGCAAGGAGGTGGCGCATACCTCACGACATAATGAGTTTTCTATCGGTGCCAGCGCCTCGCTGTGGGAGTGTATGCTTAATCAGTGGCTGGGACGCTTGTATCAAAATCAGGATGTCCATACAGGCTTACAGTTCGAAGCGCGAATTGCCCAACGGCAGTCTCTGGTAAAACAGTTGCATGAACGCCAGCTTGATCTTCTTATTACAACTGAAGCCCCCAAAATGGACGAATTTTGTAGTCAGTTGCTGGGGTATTTCACTTTAGCGCTTTATACCAGTGCCCCTTCTAAACTAAAGGGAGATCTTAACTATCTGCGACTAGAGTGGGGGCCAGATTTTCAACAGCATGAGGCAGGTTTGATCGGTGCTGACGAAGTTCCCATTCTGACAACCAGTTCTGCTGAACTGGCACAGCAACAGATTGCGATGCTTAATGGTTGCACCTGGCTACCCGTCAGTTGGGCACGTAAAAAAGGCGGCCTGCATACCGTTGTCGATAGCACAACACTTTCACGGCCGCTTTATGCCATATGGCTACAAAATAGCGATAAAAATGCGTTGATTCGCGATCTATTGAAAATTAACGTGCTGGATGAAGTGTATTAATCTGAATGGCTGGCAAGGATGCCGGTAGAAGGAGTTACTTCAGAGAGGGTTATTTCAGATAAAAAAAAATCCTTAGCTTTCGCTAAGGATGATTTCTGGCAGGGGCGGAGAGACTCGAACTCCCAACACCCGGTTTTGGAGACCGGTGCTCTACCAATTGAACTACGCCCCTAATTAGGGTGGCGGAACGGACGGGACTCGAACCCGCGACCCCCTGCGTGACAGGCAGGTATTCTAACCGACTGAACTACCGCTCCACCGAATTCTTTTACAACCACCGGTTTTATGACCAGCTTACTGCTAAATTTGATGCCTGGCAGTTCCCTACTCTCGCATGGGGAGACCCCACACTACCATC
>OICI01000512.1_pt1 | contig 12038 bp, 9 predicted proteins | sample 1581261 | NCBI WGS metagenome assembly OICI01 (sample SAMEA3882520, study PRJEB24775) | human gut metagenome | biome: human-associated habitat; feature: intestine environment; material: feces | place: Netherlands | collected 2009/2010 | reverse complement strand
CGAAGGTAGTCGCTAAGTGCGTTCACACAACTTACGCCCACACCGTGCAGACCGCCCGACACTTTATAGGAGCCTTTGTCGAACTTACCGCCGGCGTGCAGCACAGTCATCACCACCTCAAGTGCCGACTTGTGGAGTTTTTCATGCTCGTCCACAGGAATACCACGGCCGTTGTCGCTCACGGTGATGGAGTTGTCTTCGCCAATGGTCACAGTGACCTTGTCGCAGAAACCTGCAAGGGCTTCGTCGATAGAGTTATCTACAACTTCTGATACCAGATGGTGGAGTCCTTTCACGTGTGTGTCGCCAATATACATTGACGGACGCTTGCGCACAGCTTCAAGGCCCTCGAGCACTTGAATGTTAGACGCTGAATACTGTTCTTCTTGCTGTTCGATTAATTCTTCTGACATATATTTCACACTTTTCGCAAGGGTCAAAACATCTGTTTCTGGGCCTTTTTAGGGGGTTCGTAGCGCATGTTTTGATGCTTGCGTCATAAAACATACAAATTTACGAAAAAATCCCTCAATCACCAAATTTAAAGCCCTAAAATCCACAAATTTTTCCCCCACCACATCACCCCAAATTCACCCCGCAAATTCCTCACCAAATCCCCACCCAAATCCTATCCCCAAAAAATACTATCAAAGGTGCGGTTCTTTTGATGGTGTTTGTCTTAAACAACTGTGTGTGAGGTAATTTTGAATATAAAATAAAGAAAAAAATTGTGTTGGGAATAAAAATGTGTGAGGTTTCGTTTTTTTTGGTGTTTATTTGTTATATTTGCAGTTGAAAAACCTATAGATTATGGAAAAAAGGCATTTGTTTTCTCGTGCGTTGCTATTTGTCGCAATGGTGCTCTTGCTTGGCGTGGCTCAGGCTCGTGCGAATGTGTTCAGTGATTTTAACGAAAAGGAACAACAACTGTATCAGAATGCTATCCACTTTATGGATAATGGAATGGTGGATACTGGCATTGACTTGCTCAAGGGCTTGGATAAAGCGCATCCTTCCAACAGGGCGGTCGTCTATGAAATTGTGTATGGATATATTGTTAAGCAAGATTATGAAGAAGCATATCAGTGGGCGAAAAAGCTGTTGAAACTAAAAGATGCAGATGCCGACTCATACTTTATTGCAGGTAATGCCTTCGATTATGTGGGGAAGCGCAAAGAGGCTATTGAAATTTATGAAAAGGGTTTGAAGAAGTTCCCTAGCAGTGTCCGCCTGTGGGTGGAAAAGGGCAATATGGCATATATGATGAAGAACTACGATGAGTCTGTGGGATGTTATGAACATGCCATTGATATTGATTCGAATTACGACGCGTCGTATTATCGTCTTGCCAACTTATATGCTATGTCAACCGACCCTGTTTGGGCTGTGATGTATGCTCAGAATTACCAATTGCACGCGAGCAAATATGATCGATTGATGGAAATGGGGAAACTCATCTATGATTTGTATCGCGAAAATGTGACTCGCAAAGATGGCAAATGGGAGGTGACTTTCACTAAAAAAGTGAATTTGTCGGCTTATGCTTCGCTTGATTGTGATTTGCCTTACAATGGATTTTTTTATTATACGCATAAGGTTGTGCTTGATGAGGGAGGTTTCGCAGGTGATACACTCACACTTGCTGATGTGGCGAGGCTGCATCGCAAATATGTGGAGATAGCCGACACAACGGCACACGACTATTACAATGTGCCGGTGCTGGATATGGAACGCGCAGCGCTGCACGAAGGACATTTAGATGGATATATTATGTGGATGCTTTGTGGAGCCGACGTGGGATTTGGAAACAAGTATTTTGGAACCGCGCAGTGTGATTCGGTGGTAAACGCATTTGTGGAATGGTATAATAATGATTATAACAAAAGAGGATACAGAATGGGCGAGACTCGCCCCAAAACCACGGTTACTGCACTTGTGCCAGTGCCTCGCGTCGACGACCTGAAGGATGAGAAGGCTTGCAGGGTGCATCGTGATGAAATTCGCGCCATTGCTAAGTGGGTGCTTGATGCTAAGCCAGATACAACCAGTTTGTTGCAAAAAAAGATGTCGGGTGCAATGTTTGTATGGGTAATGAATACCGAAGAGGTGTCTTTGGTTATGGATATGAATCCATTGCAACTTCAAATGCATATTCTGCCATATTTTATTGCTGCGACTATTGAGCATTTGCTCGGTCAAAATAAGAGAGAATTAGACTGCTCTGATTTTGTGAAAGTGATGATGAAGGTGGTTTACTATGCTCGCAAGTATAAGGATTTGCTTGGCTTGACCGAAAAAGAACTGAAAGTGATTAATCAAGACGATGAGACGCTCAATGCCTTATTCAAGGCTGATTTCGAGAAAGTGAGCAAAAAGAGAAATATGAAGAGTTAAAGAAGTGAGGGCCTTGTTTCCTCTCTACAATCATCTGAGAAATAATTAGGCTTTTTTCGCAAAAAACACCATCAAAAGAACCCTCCCTTTGATGGTGTTTTTTTTGGTAAAATGTTGTTAGATAGTGATTTGTGGTCTGGTTTTTTGGGTTGGATTGTTAGATTCCTTTTGTGAGGAATTGGCGGAGGTGTAGGTGTGTCACGCCTTTGTAGTCGCTGCTTTTGAGTAGTGGCGATGCCGAGATAACGTATTTTGGATAGTTGTCGGGGATAAGGCAGAGATTTCCGAATTCCCTTTCTTTTGTTTCTTGATTGGCGATCAGATAAGCCACTTGCACATACGCTTTTTTGCCAGGTTTTGTGCACACGAAGTCGATTTCACCAGCCCTTAGTTGCCCCACTTTCACGGTGTAGCCCAGATGCAGCAAATGCAGATACACCACATTTTCAATCACTTTTTCAATGTCGGTGTCGCGCTCACCGCCAGCAATGAAGTTGCGCAAACCGATGTCGCCGAAATAGCATTTGCTGTTCGACTCCAGTAGTTTTTTGCCGTGAATGTCGTATCGGTCCACTTTGTGGGTGAGATACGCCTCGCAGAAATACGACATGTAGTTGAGCACAATGTTGGTGGAGACTTCCACGTTTTGCGACCTCATGTATTTCACTATACTGTTGGCAGAGTTAAGTTTGCCTATGGTGTCGGCCATAAACACGACGAGGTTGCGAATGAAAGGAATGTTGCGAATGGTGTGTCGCTCAATGATGTCTTTCAGCATAATGGTGTTGAACACCCCCGAAAGGTATTCGCTCACCATGCCTTCATTGTCAATACCTATGTCTTTAAGTGCAGGAAGTCCACCAAAATTGAGGTATTTCCAAAGTGCTTCGTCGCTATCTGTTAGGTTATGGAACTCAAGAAACTCGGTATAACTAAGGCTTTGAACATGAATTTCTTCATAGCGTCCGGCAAGCAGTGTGCTCAGTTCGCCCGATAGCATTTTTGAGTTAGAACCAGTGATGATGATGTCGGTGGAGTCTTCCGTGCGGAAACTTCTTACCGAGTGTTCCCAACCGGCGATGTCTTGCACTTCGTCGATAAGAATATAGTTGTGCTTGCCAGCGGCGAAATGCTCGTCGATGTAGCCGTTGAGCTGCTCGTGATTTTGTATGTAATTAAAGTCTTTCTTTTCCTTGTCGATATATATGATGTTGGCATTTGGCTCTGTTTTGTGACGAATCACAAAATCCTTTAATACAAAACTTTTGCCCACACGACGCTGACCTACAAGGACAATGATTTGCCCTTTTCCAAGCCAAGCATCCACTCGCTTCGCATAATATGTTCTTGAAATAATTTCCATAACTAAATTCCTTCTCACCGCAAATATATAAATTTTATCATTTATAGACAACAAAATTAGCATAAAATGCGATTTTATCATTTATGAACAACAAAATTGCAAAAATTGTGGTTTTGTTGTTTACGGACAATGAAATTGCGTGTGGGGGTGTGGTTTTGTGGTTTTGTGGGGAGGAGAAATGAATAGCGAGGCTGTGTCGATGGTGACACGGCCTCGCTTGTATGTTTCGCCTTGTGGGGGGCGGTTAGAGGGCGGATTTTAGGCGGGTGATGAATTCGTCAGCTTGGGCGATGGTGAGGGTGAGCGGGGGGAGCAGGCGAATCATGTTGGTGCCGCTTGCACCAGTGAACACGTGCTGCTCGTGAATGAGGCGGTTACGCAGTTCTTTCACCGGATAGTCGAACTCCATGCCTATCATTAAGCCACGGCCTCGCACTTCCTTGATGCCAGGAATCTTTTTCAGTTCCGTGAGCAGGTGTTCGCCCACTTTTCGTGCGTTTTCCACCAGTTGCTCTTTCTCGAAGATTTCGAGCACGGCGATGGCTCCGGCGCAGCCGAGGTGGTTGCCGCCGAATGTGGTGCCAAGCATTCCATACACAGGCTTGAACTCTGGACTACAGATGAGTGCGCCCATGGGGTAGCCGTTGCAGATGCCCTTCGCCATCGTCACGATGTCGGCTTTGATGCCGCTCCACTGGTGGGCGAAGAATTTGCCCGTACGGCCGTAGCCGCTCTGAATCTCGTCGAGGATAAGCACAACGCCACTTTCTTGGGTGAGGGTGCGGAGTTGGTGCATAAATTCGTCGGATGGAATCTGAATGCCGCCCACGCCCTGAATGCCCTCGATAATTACCGCTGCCACATCGCCTTTGGCGATCTCAGCCTTCACGGCATCGATGTCGCAGAACGGCACGATGGTCACATTAGGCGTGGCATTGACGGGGGCTTGGATTTTGGGATTGTCGGTGGCTTCCACAGCAAGCGAGGTGCGACCGTGGAACGCCTTGCTGAAGGCGATTACGCGTGGCTTGCCAGTGTGGAACGATGCCAACTTCATCGCGTTTTCGTTGGCTTCCGCGCCTGAATTGATGAGGAAAAGTTGGTAATCGTCGTAGCCGCACGCCTTGCCCAGCTTTTCAGCCAAGCGCACTTGCAGACTGTTGATTACGGAATTGCTGTAGAACACCAGGTTTTCGGCTTGCTTCTTCAGCGCATCGATATAGTCAAGGCGCTCAACGATGCCGTCAACCTTATCGACTTCAACACCTCCGACTATGACACCTTTGCGACATCCGCCGAGGCCGCCATCGACCTGCTCGACAGGGAGATATATTCAAAGGACGCCATGGACGCCACAGCCTGCTGCATAGGTCACACACACATCGACGTCGCGTGGCTCTGGAGACTTCGTCAGACGAGGGAGAAAGCCGGCCGCTCCTTTGCAACCGTCCTCAAGCTCATGGAGGAATATCCCGAATACAAGTTCATGTCCTCGCAGGCGCAGCTCTATGCGTTCGTCAAGGAGGACTACCCCGAGGTCTATGAGGGCATCAAGAAGATGATCGCCGCAGGCCGCTGGGAGGTTGAGGGCAGTATGTGGGTCGAGTCGGACACCAACGTCACCTCCGGCGAATCCCTTGTCCGTCAGTTCTTAGTCGGCAAGCGCTTCTTCAAGGACGAGTTCGGCGTTGACAATAAGATAATGTGGCTCCCCGATGTTTTCGGCTACAGTGCGGCGCTCCCGCAGATTATGAAGAAGGCCGGCATCAACTACTTCATGACCACAAAGATATCCTGGAACGAGTTCAACAAAGTGCCCTATGACACCTTCATGTGGAAGGGCATAGACGGCACGGAGATACTCTCCCATTTCTCGCCGAGCACCGACTGCTTCGACGAGGGCGACTCCTGGCAGACTACATATAACGCATACTTGAACCCCGAGCACATCCTCGGCGGCTGGCACAGATATTCGCAGAAGGATTTGAACCGCGAGTATCTCTGCACCTTCGGTCACGGAGACGGCGGCGGCGGACCGACCCGCGATATGCTCGAAATGGGTCGGCGCATGGAAAAGGGCATACCCGGCTGCCCGAAGGTCAAGCAGGAATTTGCAATAGACTTCTACCGCGACCTCGAAAAGGACGTCAAGGGCTCGCACAGACTGCCCAAGTGGGCGGGTGAGCTCTATCTTGAGTTCCACCGCGGCACCCTGACATCGCAGGGCAGGAACAAGCGCTACAACAGAAAGAGTGAGCTGCTCTATCACGACATGGAGACGATTTGCGCCGTTGCCGACTCAAACGGTATAGCGTCTTATCCTCAGCAGTTCATCAACGACGGCTGGAAGATAATCCTGCTCAACCAGTTCCACGATATAATCCCCGGCTCCTCGATAAAAGAGGTCTATGAGGACTCAAAGGAGCAGTATGAAAAGCTCATCTCGGAGGGTAAGGCGGAGATTGCCGAGACGCTCGGAAAAATTGTCTGCACCCCGGACGGCAATGCGCTGACCGTTTTCAACACCTTCGGCGCAGAGCGCGACGATGTTGTTATCACCGATATGCCCGCTGACGAGCATTTCTCGATAGTCGATGCAGACGGCAATGTCATGCCGTGTCAGAAATCCGCCGACGGCCGCCTCGTATTCTTCGCAAAGGGCGTGCCCGCAAAAGGATACAAGACTTTCAGCATAATTCACGGCGGCGAGCAGGGCGAAAACACCGTCAAGGTCGAGAACAAAACTATAGACAACAGGTTCTTTACCGTCAGATTCGACAGAGATATGAACATCGCCTCTCTCATCCACAAGGCGACCGGCAGAGCCGTTGCGCCCGAGGGCGAGGTGCTCAACAAAATTTATGCCTTTGACGACAGACCGTTCAACCATGAGGCGTGGGATATCAAGGCGTATTTCGATCAGAAGTATACCGAGATAAACGACGTCAGCGCAGTTGACGTGACGGAGAGCGGTCCCGTCCGCACGGTTATAAAGGTCACGCGCAAATTCCTCTCCTCGACCATTGAGCAGAGTTTCATCTTCTACGCAGACCTGCCGCGCATAGATATAGACTACACGGTCGACTGGAAAGAGAAGAAGATTCTTCTCAAGGCGGACTTCCCCGTCGATGTCAACGCGACTCAGGCCACCTACGACATCCAGTTCGGCAACTACAAGCGTCCGACCCACCGCAACACGCTCTGGGATTTCGCGCAGTTCGAGGTCGTCGGTCACAAGTGGGTGGATCTCAGCGACAACAGCTTCGGTCTCTCCGTCCTCAACGACTGCAAGTACGGTCACGACATCAAGGACGGTCACATCAGAACGAGCCTTCTGCGCTGCGCCGTAAACCCGAACAGCGAGCAGGACAGAGAGATTCATCATTTCACATACTCCCTCTACCCGCACGCGGGCTCGGTCGACACCTCCGACGTTGTCAGCCAGGGCTATTCGCTCAACCTGCCGCTCTACTGCGTCAGCGGCAAGGCGGCGCACAGCAGCTACTCGCTCGTGAGCACCGATAAAGACAACATAATAATCGAGACTGTCAAAAAGGCCGAGGACAGCAGCGACACAGTCATCCGCGCATACGAGACTTGGAACAAGACTACGGACTGCGTATACACCTTTGACCGCGTCCCGAAGAGCGTATATGTCTGCAACCTGCTCGAGGAAAACGAGGAGCAGCTTGAAGTGAACGGCAACACAGTTGCCCTTAGATTCAAGCCTTTCGAGATAAAAACGGTAAAGGTCACATTCTGACAGCGCAGATAACACGCCGAAGCCCCGCCCCTAAAACGGGCGGGGCAATTTAATCCCCCACGCAGCCAAAAGCCGCGCAAATAAAATTCGCGGCAAGTCACAATTCCGCTTGACAAAGCCCTGCGCATTTGCTAAAATATCATAGCCGTTAAAAAATACGGACAGGTATCGAAGTGGTCATAACGGCCCTGACTCGAAATGCGCGTTGGCTTTGGCCGTTTTCTCCGCTGGAAATCCTTGATTTATAAGGGTTTTCGCCGGATCGAATTTCAAAATTTCATATCGTTCTTGCCTGTTTTTCTTGCATTTTCTCAGCGCACGGAAAACAGTTGAGATACACGGAGAGTTGTCCGAGTGGTCGAAGGTGCGGCACTCGAAATGCCGTAGACCGAAAGGTCTCTAGGGTTCGAATCCCTAACTCTCCGCCAAAAAACCCAGTCATATCAAGGCTTTGCGCCCATATGACTGGGCTTTTCTTTTTGCTGATCTGCCATAACTGCACATGATTTTCGGCAAGAAATCATGTGCGCCATCCGACGGCCTCGGTTTCCGGCAGGGTCAGAACATTGTCCATAACGTTTGCGGACGTAAGCTTGGACTTATAGTCCAGATGGCTGTAGATGTTCGCCGTGGTGCTGATGTCGCTGTGACCCAGCCATTCCTGGATCTGCTTCATGGGAACATCGTTGGCCAGCAGCAGCGAGGCGCAGCTATGCCGGAGATCGTGGAAACGGATATGCCGCAGGCCTTTCATTTCCAGCAGCTTGCTGAAATTGCTGCTGAGATTACGGGGATTGAAAATGTTCCCCATCGCGTCCACGAACACGTAGCCGTCATATTCCCGGTTGTAGCAGTTGCCGCAGATCCGCTTGTTCTCCTTCTGCTGCTCCTTCAAGGCCAGCAGCTTTTCACGGATGTTGGCGACCAGAGGAAGAGAGCGCAGACTGGATTTGGTTTTGGCGCGATCCGCACAGACGATCTCACACTTGCCGTCTATCTTTGCATTTGTTACGATGTGTCTGATGGTGATGGTGTTGCGCTCAAAGTCGATAGCATCCCATCTCAGGCCCAGGGCCTCGCTGCGCCGCAGTCCGTAGAACGCGGTGATCTGTATCAGCAGAGAATAGGGGTGATCCTTCGTCGCCTCGAAGAGCTGCTCCAGCTCCTCCAGACGGTAATAATCCGCAATATATTTCTGCTTCTTCGGACGCTCCACCTTGTCGGCGGGGTTGTACGGAATGAGGTCCATCTTGACGGCATATTTCAGAGCCTTGTGAATATTGGCGTGCTCATGGATGACCGTGCTGGCAGACACGGTTTTCAGCTCGTACAGATAGAAGCTCTGAATATGCCTGGCCTGAAGCTCGCCCAGCTTGACGCCGGTTTTGCGAAAGTACGGCACGATCTTTCCCTTTACCATCTGGGTATAGGAGGAGAAGGTTGTTATCTCGATTGAATTGCGAACGACCTCCAGCCACAGCTCCATATAGTCGGCGAAGAGCATGTCGGCGGACAACTCTCCGTTTGACTTGTGCTCGGCAGGGGGAACATAGGTCTGACGCAACTCCAGCAGCATCTTTTCCGCACGCTTTTTGTTGTTCTTGATCGGCAGTCCTGTTGGAAACCACGGCTGCTTCCGTTTGCCGTTGGCGTCCAAATAGCTCAGGACCATATAATAGTAGTCGTTTTTGATTTGCAGGTGTCCCGCTATCATTCATCAATACCTCCTTTTGCTGACAGCGTATGAACGGGCACCCTTTCGGACCGTATTCATTATAGGGCCTACTCAGATGCCCGTCCAATGTGTCATTTCAGTTCAAATCCGTGTCACGCCGCAGGCTGGGGATTTCCTGCCGAGAGGGCGTAGCGAATCACGTTGATCTTCGGAACGCGGTAGGCGTTTCCGATCTTCATGCCGGGGATATACCCGTCGCCGATCAGCTCGTAGGCCAGATGGCGACTGATTTTCAGCATGGACTGGACCTGGGCGACGTTCACGATGTCGGGGTAATCCGTGAACATCACCTCATACATGGCCTGCAGCTCAGTCTTTGTCACCGAAACCACCTCCTCCGTCGTCGCGCATAAAGCTGTTGAGCCTTCTTTCGACCATGTGAAGCACATAATGGACCTCGCTTTGGCTCAGATTAAAGGACAATACATGTCCTTCTTCGTCAGTGAGATTGATGGTCATTCGTTCGTTGCTGACATCAATATCAGCGTAGTATTTCTTTAGGAATCTGTCGAAGAGGATATCCACCATTTCACAGCCGTCTTTGGAAAACACGTCAATCATATCATCCAGATAGTCCATTCTTCCTTCGTCCAAATCGAATTCAATGATTTCTTTCATTGTAAAATCTCCTTTCAGCGGGCGTCGCGGTCCTGGCGCTGACGCTCCAAATGTTTGTTGTAAAAGTCCATAGCCTTGACAAGCGTCTCTGTCATCTGTTTCATAGAGGTGTCCGGGCGGAAATAGCTGCGGAGCTTGTCCACCGGCACCTTGACATATTCCACCTGATTGCCCTTGACTTCGGACATCAGCTGCATCACTGCACTGTCAGTAAACCTCTGCTCCTCGCTCATGCGTCGCAACCGCTGAGCCTGGGACAGCGACGGCCTCACCTCGTCGCAGTCCATAATGGAGAAGAGCGTTTCCTGCTCGGGCGGCTGCAGATACGACAGCTCTACCGCCGGAGTCAAGGCAATTTTTCCGTCATCCACCATCTGGAGGATTTCGGGGATCAGATTCGTGAGGCGGATATAGCGCCGGACTTGATCCTTACTTTCACCAGCTGCTTCACCTACGATCTCAACTGACAACTTCTGCGCAACTTGCGCAGAAGTTTTGCCTTGGTGTTTCAAGGCGTCAAGCTTCATCTTATACGCGAAGGCCTTCTCCGACGGCAGAATGTGCTCCCGCTGCAGGTTACTGTCCACCATGGTAATGACGGCCTCCTCGTCGGTCAGCCTGCGGACGATCACCGGCATGGTGTCCATCCCCAGCGCTTTGCAGGCCGCCAGCCGCCGGTGGCCGGAAATCAGTTCATACCCGCCGCCCTCCTTGGGCCGCGCCAGGGCGGGCGACAGTACGCCGGCGTCAGCGATGCTTTTCATCAGCTCCGCCATCTCCGCATCGTTCTTCACCTTGAAGGGGTGATTCTTGAAGGGCGTCAGCTCAGTCAGCGGAAGCTCCTCCACCTTTGGCTTTCGGGTGTCCGCCCGCTCCTGCTGGGTCATGAACAGCTCGTCATAGCCGCTCAGACCCAAATCAATGGTTTGGTTTTTCAATTTCATCATCTCTCTTTCTGCTGTAATCAGCGTTCATATTGTTTTTCCTCTTTCACCGGAGCGTTCCCCTGCCGCAAGGCGCTCTTCTCCCGCTCCGAGAGATAGGGGTCGTTTTCCAGCCGCACCTCAAATTCGCTCTCCAGAAGCTCCCTGAGCTTGGGGTGATCCTCAATGATGGCGCAGGCTGTTTTCTTTTTCTTCCGAAGGTCGGCCAGCACCGCGGTGCAGGCGGCACACTGCCTTTTGAGCTCCACCATTCGCTCCGGATCGGTGCAGTTTCTCTGTTTGTTGCGGACCTTGCTGCGGGTAGCGGTCACCTCGTCGATCTCCGCATTGGTCCGAACGATAAAGCGCTGCAGATCCTGCGGCGTCTCCAGGTGCTCCTGCTCCACCAGCGTCATTTCAGCCGTGTACCGGTCCAATCGGCGGCAGGCCTCCCGGCACTCCGCCGACAGCGGCTGCTGGTACTCCTTTTCGTACAGGGGCGCGACGCCCAGCACGATAGCCACAGCGCGGAAGAAGCTGACGTAACCGGTGATGCGCGGCGCCTTGAAGTAGAAATCCCGCTTGCGGTAGTAGGCCTCCGTGGGCGGGTTCTCTCTTGCGTAGCTCCTAGAATAGGGCCTCAGAAAGGCGTAATAGCTCTGCGTCACCCGGTAGTCCCGCTGGTTTTCCAGCAGCCGTTCCCGCATGGCCTCCTTTTTGTAGGCGGTACCGAGCCGGAAGGTGCGGGTGCACTTCTTGGAGCGGAAAGGCCGGATGGTGGCGTACTTGTGGTTTGGGCCGCACTCGAACTCATAGCCCAGCTTGCGGAGCACCGTGGTCATCTCCGACCAGCTACTGCACAGGGACAGCGCCCTGTCCAGCGCCTCCCGCATCAGATTGAAGCGGGTGGGCTCGCCGTTCTTTTCGGCAAAGTAGACCGAGCGCGCCGTTTTGTGCCGCTGCGGGTTCTGCACCACCGACAGGCCGTACTCCTTACAGATGCGGTCCGACATAGCGCGTAAGGCGTAGTAGACGCCGTATTTGGCCTTCAGCTTGCGCCCGTCCCACATGCCCACGGAGCTCACGACGAAGTGGTTGTGGTAGGTTATGGCACACAGAAAAAGGCTACTCTTACTGGTGCGGTAGCTTCGGTAAGTGGAGACATTTTGGAAAGCCGCCCAGTGTCTAATACAGCGATTGGTTTACAGGGACAAGTGCCGGGTCTGACTATTACACGAACTT
>OICI01000508.1_pt1 | contig 12194 bp, 10 predicted proteins | sample 1581261 | NCBI WGS metagenome assembly OICI01 (sample SAMEA3882520, study PRJEB24775) | human gut metagenome | biome: human-associated habitat; feature: intestine environment; material: feces | place: Netherlands | collected 2009/2010 | reverse complement strand
CATATACCTCCTTATTGACATATATTTTCCCGGCTGCCACCGCCACACGGTAGGTGTCATCCTTCGCATGAACATCTACCATGACAGCATTTCCTTCCTTATTGAAATGTGTAAACTCACCCACACGCAGCGCTCCTTTCCCAATTCAACATTTTCCTACACTGCTGTCTCCACATGCCTGTACAGACAGCGTCTTCCTATATCTGTGACTGCTCTATTTATTTTCTTTCCTTATTATAAATAGAACTTCTGCACACATGCAATCCCTATTTTCTTCCTGTTTTTGCCTGTTTTGGACATATTTTGTTCATTTTTTATTCATATTCCATAGAAAAACACAGATTGTTCATTCTTTTTTATTCATCTTTCCGATTGATTTTTTACCTGAGAAGCGATATATTCTCTTAGTGTCAAAAATAAGATTTTTACACACCTTTTACAAAATACTGGAAATGACAGCATTTCCGTTTACAGATAGACAGTTTGATATTACATGAAACTTTGGGAGGTCACTATGAAAGAAAAATTACAGTTTTGTCTTGATAAGATTTCTCTTATCCGCTCAAAATTACCAAAGAAAAAACCGCACAGCGAAAAATATTATAAAATGATTGCATTTTTAAACAAATATTCCTTAGTATTTCATTTTATTTTAGCATGCGTGCTGACGTTCGCAATTGAAGTGATTTCAAGAAGAGATTTCCTTTCTACCATCTCTTTCTTACATAATCACACACTAGCTTACCTTTACAACGCATTTATCGTATTTGCTTCGCTCTCGATCGTATATCTGTTCCGGTGCAGGGCACAGCTGCGTGTACTGATCAGCGGTTTATGGCTGTTCCTTGGTACGATCAACGGTCTGATCCTTTCAAACCGTGTTACACCTTTCAGCTATACTGATTTAAAATGTATCTCTGATCTGTTCGCAATGCAGAACACAAACTACTTTACCGCAGAAGAGGCAACTCTTGTCGTTGGCGTTGTCGTTGCATTTTTCGTATTTTTAGGTTTCTTTTTTGCAAAAGGGCCAAAATATCAGGGAAAACGTCATTTTGTATTAGGTCCGGTTTCGATTGCTGCTTTACTTTTAGTCGGACTTCCGATTACTACACAGGCTGCACAGGGTTCTAACATCCTTGCTTCCTATTTTTCCAATATCGCTCAGGGTTATGCCGATTATGGTTTTGTATACGGTTTTTCCACCAGTGTGGTTGGCCGTGGTATGAGCAAACCGGATGATTATTCTGAGGAAACGGTCGATGCGATCGAAACTCTGGTTAATTCTTCCAAAGAACAGACCACTGTTTCTAAAGGCAGCGAACCGAATATCATCTGTGTACTGTTAGAGTCATTCGCAGATCCTTACGAAGTAAACTTTTTAAATATGTCCGAAGATCCGATCCCGAATTTTCACAATTTAGAGAGCAATTACTCCACCGGATATCTTACCGTTCCGGTTGTCGGCGCAGGTACTGCAAACACAGAGTTTGAAGTTTTAACCGGTATGGGACTTCAGTTCTTCGGAACCGGAGAATATCCATATAAGACAATCTTAAAAGAAACAGACTGCGAAAGCATTGCTTCCGACCTTTCTAAATTAGGTTACGGAACTCATGTAGTCCACAACAACGGCGGTAACTTCTACAGCCGTGCCAATGCGTTTTCTATGATGGGATTTGATACCTTTACCAGTAAGGAACTGATGAACATCACGGAATACACTCCGCTTGGTTCCTGGCCTACTGATGATATCTTAGTGGATGAAACGATCAAGTCCATGGATGCCACACCGGATCAACAGGATCTTGTCTACACGATCACGGTTCAGGGTCACGGCGATTATCCGACGGAAAAAGTCATTGAAAACCCTGAAATTACCGTTAGTGGTGCAAAAGATGAAGCTACCAATAATCAGTGGGAATATTACATTAATGAAATCCACGAGGTGGATAAATTTATCGGAAAGTTAAAGGATGCCCTTGCGCAGCGTGATGAGAAAACGATCCTCGTGCTCTGGGGGGACCATCTTCCTACACTCGGCTTAGAAGAGAGTGATATGGCAACCGGTGATATTTTTAAGACAAAGTATGTAACCTGGAATAATTTCGGTTTGGAGAAACAGGACGCTGATCTGACTTCCTATCAGCTTTTAGCTCACTTAACCGACCAGCTTGACATCCATGAAGGAACAATGTTCCGTTTCCATCAGAGTCAGCAGGATGTAGCAACTGACTCTAAGGATTACATCCAGAATTTTGAGCTTTTACAGTACGATATCCTTTATGGAAAACGCTACTGCTACAACGGCGATAAAGACCCGTATCCGGCTTCTGATCTGGTCATGGGTATCGATGAGACCAGTATTGACCGAACGTGGCTTGCCAGTGATGGAAAACTGATGATCTACGGACAGCATTTTACTCCCTGGAGTAAGGTCTTTATCAATGGCACCAAGGTTCCTACTACTTATGTCAGCGGCAACTATCTTAAGATTAAAACGGATAAATTAGATGATAGCGATGTCCTTGTCGTGAACCAGATGGGTTCGAGCAATACGATCTTTAGAAGCTCCAACGAATATGTTTACCATATTCCTGCTGACCCTTCCGAAGAGACGCCTGCTACTGATACACCGCAAAACGAAACAGATATCGAAGATCAGGATGCCCTGATGAATAATATGGATAAAAACGAAGTAGTAAACGACATTCAGGAAGGAACCGAAGAACCGGTAAAACAATATCCACCGGCAACCGCGAAAGAATAACGATATTGTAAGAATTTCTCTTTTATAGAAAATAGGAAGTAAAACGGCAGTTTGAATCGTATTTTTCAAGCTGCCGTTTTTATGTTCTATTATCTTTTTATTTTTTCTTATTACTTCTTCATTGCCGTATATGGTCTGTCAATCTGAATAACAGTGTAATATTCTTTTCCAAGCCGCTCCCACACCTCTGCCTGCACTTTTTCTTTGACTTGTGCATCTGCCATCGGATAGTCAAACGGCACCAGCACATCAAATATCATATTGGTATGTGTCGGTCCTATGACTGTTCTAAAGTCATGCATGGAAACGCTGCCCTCAAAACTCTCTACGATTTCTTTCACTGCTGCCCGCAGCTCATTTGTCTGCTCATCATTCACCACCAGCGGGTCCATATGAATGACTGCCTCGCAGTGCAGCTGTTCCTTCAAATCATTTTCTATAATGTCTATCATATCATGTATTTTTAAAATATCTTCATCTGCCGGCACCTCTGCATGAAGTGAAATCATCACCCGTCCCGGTCCATAATTATGTACTACTAAATCATGAATCCCCAATACCATATCATAGCCATTTACAATTTCCTCTATCCGTTCCACAAATTCCGGCTCTGCCGGCTGCCCCAGCAGCGGGTCCAAGGTATCCTTTGCTGCTGAAAATCCCGCATAGAAGATAAACAAGCCTACCAGAACTCCACAGTAGCCATCCACCTGTAATCCGGTATATTTTGCAACAATTGCTGCAATTAAAACAACTGTTGTTGCAAGTGTATCGCTCAGACTGTCCACTGCTGTTGCTTTCATTGCTGCGGAATCAATTTTTTTACTGATTTGCTGATTGTAAAAATACATATAGATTTTTACTAAAATGGATGCCACTAAGATTCCCATTGCCAAAAGGCTGAATTCTACTTCTGTCGGATGTATAATCTTATCCACGGAATTTTTTATCAGCTCAAATGCCATCAACAAAATAACTCCCGAAACAATCAATCCTGACACATATTCTATTCTCCCATGGCCAAACGGATGATCCGGGTCCGGCTTCGCCCCGGCTAGTTTGAATCCGATCAAAGTCACAAAGGAAGAGCCTGCGTCCGACAGGTTATTAAATGCATCTGCCGTAATGGAAATGGAACTGCTGATGGTTCCTGCTATGAATTTTCCCGCAAACAGGCATATATTTAAAAATATCCCCACAATTCCGGTCAGCATTCCATATGCCTGCCGGACTTCCGGCGAAGATGTATTCTCCTTATCTTTAATAAATATTCCAGCCAATAATGTTACCATGTTTTTTCCTCTTTCTACGTTTTAATAAATCTATTAAAATTCCTTTTATTGAATTTTATTCTATTAAATTTTATTATCATTGATTCCTATCCCAAACCGATTCTGTTAAAAATTAGTTCCACTAAAATTCACTCAATTTCCGGTTCAGCCATTCGATCATTTCACTTCTTCCCTCTTCCGTAAATGGAAAGTCCCGTATTTGCTTTTTTTCGTCCTCCGTTTCTTCCCAACAGTATGGCTGCGGATAAACTGCTGCTGACAGAACTGCTTCCTCTTCCTCGTCTTTTTTTCGGATAAGTCGATAACGCATATTTCCATAGCTGCCGGTAAATGCCCTGTTGTATGTAAAATAATTCAGTTTGTAGATATCGGTATCTTTTATCTGCATGTAGAGCCTCCTTGGATGTTTTTTGTATCGTATGTGTGGGGACGGGTCCGGGTTACATCGGTGTTCCCACTTCTATCAGGTTACCATCTAAATCATAAAACCGAACTACTTTTTGACCCCAACTGTGTGTCATAAGTTTATTGACGTATTGAACAGACGGATACAGTTTCTCCAGTTTTTGAACAAATGCCTCTATATCACGCTCCTCAAAATACAGTTCACAGGAATTGCTTTTTGGAATAATCTCTTTTCCAAGAAAACTCTTCCAGATCTTTTCTTCCTGAAGCACCAGACCTTCCGTTAATATCATGTTTCCGTCATTGTCTAATACCATATTCAAACCAAACAAATTATGATAGAACTGCTTGGATCTTTCAATGTCTTTTACGACGATCAGTACGTTTTTTAGTTTCATGGACGTTCCTCCGTTGGGTGATGTTACATACTTCCGTTATCATACCACAAAAAGTCCCATAGACCAAGGTCTATGGGACTTTTCCATATCATATATTTTTTGATTGTACTAATTCACTGTTGATTCTGATTAGCAAACACCCTGAGCTAACATAGCATCTGCAACTTTCTCAAATCCTGCAATGTTTGCACCTGCAACATAGTCACCTTCCATGTTGTAGCGTTTTGCAGCATCGTCTAAGTTGTGGAAGATATTTACCATGATGTTCTGTAATTTTGCATCTACTTCCTCAAATGTCCAGCTTAATCTCTCGGAGTTCTGGCTCATCTCCAATGCGGAAGTTGCAACACCACCTGCGTTTGCAGCTTTTCCAGGTGCAAAGAGTACGTTGTTCTTCTGTAAGTACTCTGTTGCCTCTAAAGTAGTAGGCATGTTTGCTCCTTCTGCTACTGCAATACATCCGTTTGCAACAAGCTGTTTTGCATCGTCTAATAATAACTCGTTCTGAGTTGCACATGGAAGAGCTACGTCACACTTGATGCTCCATACTCCACGTCCTTCATGATATTCTGCACTTGGTCTTGCTGCAGCGTACTCTGTTAAACGTGCACGTTTTACTTCTTTTACTTCTTTTAATAATGCTATATCAATTCCTTCCGGATCATATACCCAACCGGTAGAATCAGATACGGTAACAACCTTAGCACCTAACTGCTGTGCTTTCTGTGTTGCATAAATTGCAACATTACCGGAACCGGAAACACATACGGTCTTGCCTTTGATGTCATGTCCGTTGCATTTTAACATCTCTTCTGTTAAATATAACAGACCATATCCTGTAGCTTCTGTACGAGCTAAAGATCCGCCGTAGGATAATCCTTTTCCTGTTAATACACCTTCATAAAGGCCTCTGATCTTTTTATACTGTCCGAACATGTAACCGATCTCTCTGGCACCTGTTCCGATATCTCCTGCAGGAACATCTGTATCTGCTCCTATGTATTTGCAGAGTTCTGTCATAAAGCTCTGGCAGAATGCCATAACTTCACGGTCTGATTTTCCTTTTGGATCAAAGTCAGAACCACCTTTACCGCCTCCGATCGGAAGTCCTGTTAAAGAGTTCTTGAAAATCTGCTCAAATCCTAAGAATTTGATAATACCGATATTTACGGAAGGATGTAATCTGAGTCCTCCTTTGTATGGTCCAATAGAATTGTTGAACTGTACACGGTAACCTGTATTTACCTGAACCTGACCTTTGTCGTCTACCCAAGGTACTCTGAATTTGAACTGTCTGTCCGGCTCGCAAAGACGTTCTAATAAAGCTTCTTTTCTGTATACTTCTTCATTTGCATCAATGACCGGGCGTAAAGAATTTAATACTTCGGTTACTGCCTGAAGGAATTCCGGTTCAGACGCATTTTTTTCGCGTACTCTCTCAAGTACTTCATCAACATAGCTCATCGTTTTCAATCTCCTTTTTAATTAGTGTACATACTTCGTTAGGGTTATCCATAATCTTTAATAACCGCCTCATCGTTTTTTATTTTATTATGATTTTTGCAATTTTGCAACATTTTTCCTGCATTTTTATTAATTTAATTGATAAAATTTTTTAGATTTTATTGACATAGCAGATATAACCACACTCTCTTAGGATTTTCAAATAGGAACTTAGACGCTCAAATGCAGGTTCTGCCCTATCCCCAAACCTTTCTCTCTCCATACATGCCAGCTCATATACTGTTTTTTGCCCGTCCATTTCCTGCCATACATAGCTTCCCATCTGCTCTAATTCTATCATGGAGTAGCGTGGCTTTTTTAGTGTGATTTGCAAGATTCGATTCCAGAATCCTTCATTTTTTACGATAATCTCTACATTGCCGTGTTCATTTAACTGATAAGAATATCTGCTGTTTCTCTTTGGGATATAGTCAAGATAGTTCTCCTGCTTTCTCATTTTTCTTTTCCTTTCTGGATGGATAATATCAATGTTCCGATCAATACCATAAACATGATCAGTGCTCCGATATTTCCAAAATTCATTCTGTCTCCGGCGGCTGCGAGCCATTCCCCTACGGTTCCGCCTCGTTTTGAAGGAAGGACGGCAAATACGGCAAGCAGGATTCCGATTAATCCCTCTCCTGCAATTAAGCCGGATGAATACAGGATTCCGCTCTCGATCATCTGTTTTTGATTTTCTTCCTCTTCCCCTCTCTTTTTTTCAATCCAGAGTCTTACCAGACCACCGACTGCCATCGGTGTGCTAAGATGGATCGGAAGATAGAGACCGACTGCAAACGGAAGGACCGGTATCGTTAGTATTTCTGCTGCAACTGCGAGTGCCACGCCTGCAAAAACCAGATTCCATGGAAGATTACCGCCCATGACACCTTCCACTACCATTTTCATTAAGGTCGCCTGCGGAGCCGGAAGTTCTGACGAGCCATATCCCCAGGCTGCATTGAGCAGATAGAGAATTCCTCCAATTGCCATGGAGGATACCACTACACTGATCAGTTCTCCGTACTGCTGTTTTTTCGGGGTTGCCCCGACGATATATCCGGTCTTTAAATCCTGTGAGGTATCGCCTGCCATCGCGGCAATGATACAGATGATCGTGCCGACTGCGATCGACGATACCATTCCCTCTGCAGTCGCCCCACTGCTTTTATAAATTGCTGCGGTAATGATCAAAGTTGCAATTGCCATTCCCGATACCGGATTATTCGAACTTCCTACTAACCCGACCATTCTTGAAGATACGGTTGCAAAAAAGAATCCTAAGACTACAATTAAAATTGCTCCCGGTAAATTGACCGGTATCACAGGGATCAGCCACATCACGATCGCGGTAATTAAAATTCCCACAAGGACGACACGGATTGGGATATCCTGCGCTGTTCTGGATTCCTCTTCCATATTTTTTCCATAACCGCGGACTGCCTGTGCAAAAGTCCGTATAATTAACGGCAATGCTTTAATCAAGCTGAAAATACCTCCCGCCGCCACGGCTCCTGCACCGATATAACGGATGTAATGGCTCCAGATACCCCATGCTCCAAGTTCGCTGATCGGTACCGTAGCCGGATATAAAACAGCATCTCCTCCAAAAAGTGCGATCACAGGCATAATGACAAACCACGCCGTTACTCCGCCGGCAAGCAGATAGGATGCCACACGCATTCCGCAGATATAGCCGACTCCTAACAGTGCCGGAAGCACATCTATACCGATTCCCGCTCCCTTATAACTTTTTACCTCAAAATCCACTTCACTTGGAAACACCCGCAGACCATCTGCGATAAATTTGTAAACAGCCGCTATCCCAAGTCCTGCAAAAACCGTTCCTGCTTTGGCTCCTCCTTTTTCTCCGGCTAACAATACCTCTGCACAGGCTGTTCCTTCCGGATATGGCAGTACACCATGTTCCTGTACAATGAGTGCGGAGCGCAGCGGGATCATGAAAAATACTCCAAGCGCCCCTCCACAGATACAGATCAGTGCGATTTCTCCTAATCCGGGCATGGTACTTTTTCCTTCCGCTGCCCACATAAAAAGTACCGGCATGGTAAAGATAGCTCCTGCCGCAAGGGACTCTCCGGCTGAACCGATCGTCTGCACCATATTATTTTCTAAAACGGAATCTTTCCTTAAGATAATGCGAATAACTCCCATTGAGATGACCGCTGCCGGGATCGATGCGGATACCGTCATTCCGACACGCAGTCCGAGATATGCGTTTGCCCCTCCAAATAAAACCGCCAGTATGATGCCTAAGATCACACTGGTGGCGGTAAATTCCGATACCCTTTTTTCTGCAGGGATAAACGGCTTAAAATTGTTCTGTTCATGATGTAAAGAGTCCATCTTCTGTTTCCTTTCACGAAATATTTTTCTTAGTATGTACAGAAAGATTTTCTCTTATTCTTAGATATTCTGATAGGATCTTTTACTCAAAATCACGATAATTCTTTGTCTCGCGTGAAATATAAAGTGTTGAGACAATATCGGAGATGCCACTGTATAACAATCCGATTCCGACAAAACGAAGTAATGTCATTGCCGTTGAAAACGGATTAAAGATAATAACGCCTCCTAAGATCAGGTTTAAACAGGCGGTTGCTAATACCGTCGTCCATCTTCTGGCTTTCATTCTTGCTAAATCTACTGCCTGCTGCAGTTTGGAAAATCCACTGAACAGGATGACCACGCCTAAGATGATCGGGATAATGGAAACGACAACTTCTGCTTTATAGTAGATCAGCAATCCTACGATCATCAGAAAGATTCCAAGCACCAATCCGCTGCTGTATCTTCCACTTCCCGGCTCATAGCGGAAGTAGCCGATGACCTGTCCTATTCCCATAAAGAGCAGCATTGCCGCTGCGATATACGCAATCATTTTTGTGGTTGTAACAGGGAAAAACAGCAATACCAATCCTGCAACGATCAGAACTGCTCCCGATATCAGCATCCCACTTTTTATTTTTTGAAAAATGTTCATTTTCTTTTCCTCCAAGTGTTTTGTCTATGACTGTTATATCACAATTATTTCAATTATTCAATCGAAATGAACTTAATCCCGTTTTCTTACATAAACCAACTGATTATGGCTGTCTTTTGCATTCTCCCGACGGATCTCAATATCCCGGAAGGACTCTAACAGATTGCTCAGTTTTGCATAGCCATAGTTACGGCAGTCAAAATCCGGATAGAGCTTTAAGACCATGTTTCCAAGTTCCCCTAAGAACATCCAGCCGCTCTCGTCTGAATTTTCTTTTAACAGTGAAAAGATTGCCGTTTTGATCTCTCTAAGATCGGTGATCGGCGAAATATCTGCCTCATTTTTTTCTTTCTCTATACTCTGCTCCGTAATGTTATTGTTCTCACGTTTATAATAACTTTTTCCAACATTTCTTCCTTTTTTCGGAATCTCTTCCACGCTGCGCATTAAGATATCCAGTGTCTTAAAACGGTCACACGCTTTAACAAACGGCGACGGTGTCTTGCTCTCGCCCATGCCTACCACGTATTTTCCTGACTCTCTTAAACGCATTGCGAGTTTGGTAAAATCACTGTCTGATGAGACAATGACAAATCCATCTATTTCTCTTGTATACAGTATGTCCATCGCATCAATGATCATTGCCGAATCGGATGCATTTTTCCCGGTTGTATAGCTGTACTGCTGAATCGGTGTCAGCGAATTTTCCAACAGACATTCTTTCCATGAATGTTTTCCAATCTCTGTCCAGTCTCCATATATTCTACGGATGCTGACATCTCCCAATGTCTTGGTTTCACGCAGAACCAAATCCATATATTTAGGTGATACATTATCCGCATCAATCAACAGTGCATATTTTTTTTCTGTTTCCATTCTGTTCCTCCGAGATTTCATGATGTTCTTATTCTAGCACTTTGCGAAAACAGATTCAACGCATTTATTCTACGGATTGCAGTTCTTACACGGCGAATATCCACTCTGTTCTAACTCTTCACGGCTCATCTGTACTTTTTGAAAATTTTCCTCTTTGATCTGTGATACGCTGCCGCAGGTCTCCCGGTGGAATTTTTTCGTATTGGTATTCAGGACATAGGTTGTCTGCTCTGTGACATTAGCTGCATTTTCCCTGTCAGACTCTGTCTGTTCCCCGCTCTGCCAGGAATCCGTTGCCGAACAGTTCCAGTTGATGTTTTCTCCATCCGAACTTGCGATAATGCTGCCCTGTTCATCGGTGCGGAACACCTCTACTCCCATACTCCGCAGCCGGTTTAACACTTCTGCATGAGGATGTCCATAGCTGTTCCCCTCGCCACAGCTTATGACGGCATATTTCGGATGAACAGCATTTAAAAATTCCTGCGTACTTGCCGAACGGCTTCCGTGATGTGCCACTTTGTACACATCTGCCGAGATATCGATTCCATTCGTGAGCATTTCCGCTTCTGATGCTTCCTCGGCATCTCCGGTAAACAGGAAGCGATTTTTTCCATATTCTAAGAGGATTGCCACGGAATAGTCATTGGCATTGCCACCATAGGAATTGGAATTTGGTGCTATGATCGTAAATTTTGCTTCTCCAAGAGCATACTGTTCCCCTACCACCGGATAGGTGATCTTCATATTTTTATCGTGAATAACATCGACTAACTCCTGATAGGTTTTGGTGTCTTTTTCATAGTCGGGCATAATGACCGTGTCACAGTTGTACTTATATACGATCACATCCAGACCACCAATATGATCTGCATCCGGGTGTGTGCCTATGACATAATCTAAGGATTCCACGCCCTGTTTTTTCAAATATAATTGTACGGTGGTTCCTTTATTGTTGTTACCGCCATCGATCAGCATGGCGTGGGAGCCACATTTTATCAAGGTTGCATCTCCCTGTCCAACATCTATGTAGTGGACTTCCAGCATCCCTTCCGGTTTTGACGTATCCGGTGCTTTTGCTGCTTTTTCCTCCTGCCCGGATTGTAATGTCTTTTCGGATGTGGTGTCCAACCGGTCTTTTCCCGAAGTGGATGTGTCCGGTTGTGTAGTTGCGCATGCGGTCAGGCACATGCATAAGATGAGTAGTATGGATAAATATTTTTTCATACTATGATATTAGCATAATTTCTTAAAAATGAAATACACTTTACAAAAAAAGACAGCCTACGGCTGCCTTTTTTAAAAACATCAGATATCCTTATGTCAGTAAATTCTGCATACTCTTCAAGCTGATCACCAGTGTAGAGGTATTGTGAAGCAGTGCCGAAGTTGCCGGCTGGATCACTCCTGCAACACCGAGTGCGATTAAGCCTGTGTTGAATCCTACGATCTGTTTGTAGTTTTTACTGATTTTTTTCATCAGAGCATCGCTGATGAGTTTCAGAGTTACTATCTGGTACAAGTCATCTGCACTGATGGTAATGTCTGCGATCTCTCTTGCTATCTCTGCACCATCACTGATGGCAATTCCAACGTCTGCCGCTGACAGCGCCGGAGAATCGTTGATTCCGTCACCGATCATGATGACTTTTCTTCCGGCAGCCTTTTCTTTTTCCACAAATGCTGCTTTATCTTCCGGCAGCACTTCCGAATAATATTCATCTACACCGACGCGCTCTGCGATCGCATGTGCAGTACGTTCACTGTCACCTGTCATCATGACGATTTTTGACAGTCCCGCTTTTCTAAGCGAGGTGATGACTGCTTCCGCTTCTTCGCGTAACGGATCTTCAATGCAGATCACGGCTGCAAGCTCGTTCTGGATTGCCAGATACAGGTGGGAATACTGGGGATCCAGCGCATCGAACTTTGCCTGTTCCCCTGCC
>OICI01000502.1_pt1 | contig 12268 bp, 17 predicted proteins | sample 1581261 | NCBI WGS metagenome assembly OICI01 (sample SAMEA3882520, study PRJEB24775) | human gut metagenome | biome: human-associated habitat; feature: intestine environment; material: feces | place: Netherlands | collected 2009/2010 | reverse complement strand
GTTTTAAATGGTTACAAGGCCTGACAGCAAAAAGGCAAGACTTAAACGCCACACAAGAGTCCGCTCAAAGATCTCCGGAACAGCTGAGTGTCCTCGCCTTGATGTTTTCCGTTCACTTCAGAACATCTACGCTCAGCTCATTGACGACGTAAACGGTGTTACACTCGTTTCTGCGTCAACGACCGAGAAGGATTTTAAGGATTACGGCGGAAACATTGACGCTGCGAAAGCAGTCGGCAAAAAGTTGGCAGAAAGAGCCGCAGAAAAGAACATCAAAGACGTTGTTTTTGACCGCGGCGGTTACGTATATCACGGCAGAGTTGCTGCTCTCGCCGAAGGCGCCCGTGAGGGCGGCCTCAACTTCTAAGGAAAGGGAGGATACTTTTGGCTAAGATTGATGCATCGGCATATGAACTCACAGAAAGAGTTGTCACTATCAACCGCGTATCGAAAACCGTTAAGGGCGGCCGTATATTCAAGTTTGCCGCTCTCGTAGTCGTCGGTGACGGCAACGGAATCGTCGGCTTCGGTCTCGGCAAGTCCGGCGAAGTTCCGGACGCAATCCGCAAGGGCATCGAGGACGCCAAGAAGAACATGATCACCGTTACCCTTGATGGTACCACCATTCCTCACGAGACGATCGGCGAGTTCGGCGCCGGCCGCGTGCTGATGAAGCCCGCTGCCCCCGGTACCGGCGTGATCGCCGGCGGCGCTGTGCGTGCCGTGGTCGAGGCTGCCGGCATCAAGGACATCCGTACCAAGTGCCTGCGTTCGAACAACCCGGCAAACGTCGTCGCTGCGACGATGGAAGGTCTGAAGTCTCTGCGCAACGCCCAGCAGGTCGCTGCTTACAGAGGCAAGACCGCCGAAGAGATTCTGGGTTAAGGAGGGGCTGAGACATGGCAAATCTGAAGATTAAGCTCGTCAAGAGCCTCAGCGGCCGCAATGTCAAGCACATTGCCACCGCCAACTCCCTCGGCCTGCACAAGATCGGCAACGAGACCGTGCAGCCGGATAACCCCCAGACCCGCGGCAAGATCGCCAAGATCGGCTATCTCGTCGCCGTCACTGAAGAAGAATAAGGAGGGCCCCCAAAATGAATATCAACGAACTTTCTCCCGTTGTGGGCTCCACCCATGTCGGCAAGCGCAAGGGCCGCGGCCACGCGACCGGCAACGGCAAGACCGCCGGCTACGGCCACAAGGGCCAGAAGGCTCGCAGCGGCGTCAAGAAGGCAGGCTTTGAAGGCGGCCAGATGCCCCTGCAGCGTCGCCTGCCCAAGCGCGGTTTCAATAACATTTTCGCCACCAAGTATGTCACCATTAAGGTGTCTGACCTCGAAAAGTTCGAGGCTGGTGCAACCGTCGATGCACAGGCTCTTCTGGATGCTGGCATCATCTCCAAGACGCTGGATGGCGTCAAGGTCCTGGGCAATGGTGAGCTGACCAAGGCAGTTAATGTCAAGGTTGCAGCTTACACTGCTTCGGCCAAGGAAAAGATTGAGAAAGCAGGCGGGAAGGCTGAGGTGATCTAAGGTGTTCGAAACGTTTCGCAACGCCTGGAAGACCGAAGATCTGCGTAAGCGCCTTCTGTACACGCTTTTGATCCTGATTCTTTTCCGTCTTGGCTGCGCAATTCCGGTACCTTATATCACCAGCAGTGCACTGGAATCCATGTTCACCACCGGCAGCATGCTGACTTACCTCAACATGATGTCCGGCGGTGCCATGAGCCGCTGCACGATCTTTGCGCTGGGTGTTCAGCCCTATATCAACGCAACGATTATTATTCAGCTGCTCTGTGTTGCGATCCCTTATCTGGAGAATCTCTCCAAAGAGGGTGAGGAGGGCCGTCAAAAGCTCACCAAGATCAGCAACTACACCGGTGCGGCAATCGCGCTGCTGTTGAGCATCGCTTACTACTTTATCATCCGCCGCATGGGCGCGCTGAAGTACACCGATGGCTTTGCCGGTATCTTCTCCGGTATCGTTATCGTGGCCTGCTTCACCGCCGGTGCTCAGTTTGTCACATGGATGGGCAATCAGATCGACGCAAAGGGTATTGGCAACGGCCTGTCCCTGATGATCTTTGCCGGTATCGTGGCTGACTGGTCCCGCGTGGGCTCTTCCTTCCAGGATATGCTCACCCGTGCACAGGCTGGTGCTTCCGGTTACTACATTATGATCCCCGCCATGGTCATTCTGGCCCTTGTTGCTGTGGTCTTTGTAGTGATCCTGACCAACGCTGAGCGCCGCATTCCGGTGCAGTACGCAAAGCGCGTGGTTGGCCGCAAAATGTACGGCGGTCAGGCCAGCTATATTCCCATCAAAGTGAACATGAGCGGCGTTATGCCCATCATCTTCGCTTCTACCCTGTGCGGTCTGCCCAATATGATTGGCAGCTTCCTGAATCTGGACGCTACCAAGCATCCGTACTGGACAGCATTCTTCCGCGTTTTTAACTACAACAGTGTTCTATATCTCGTTGTTTATGTTCTGCTGATTGTGGCTTTCAACTACTTCTATGTTGCAATCCAGTACAATCCGGTAGACATCAGCAACCAGCTGCGCAAGAACAACGGCACCAAGACCCTGAGCAAGATCACTTTGATCGGCGCTGTGTTCCTGGCAATCGTTGCGGCTGTGCCGATGATCATCGGCGATCTGACCGGCGTTTCCATCCAGCTGGGTGGTACCAGCCTGCTCATTATCGTCGGCGTGGCACTGGATACGGCCCGTTCTCTGGAAGGCTACATGACGGCGCGCCATCACAAAGGCTTTTTGGAGTAATTGACCAGCTCCGCCAGAGGCGACTGGTCACTGGTGGAGCTTGAATGGAAAGGGGAACACCTATGAAACTGATCCTGTTGGGCGCCCCTGGCGCCGGCAAAGGCACCAATGCCGAGATCCTGTCCGATAAGCTGAACATCCCCACCATTTCCACCGGCAACATCCTGCGTGCCGCCGTTAAGGACGGTACCCCGATGGGGCTGAAAGCAAAGAGTTTTATGGACGCGGGTGCGCTCGTTCCTGATGAAGTCATCCTTGGCATCATCAAGGAGCGCCTGGCCGCTTCCGACTGTGCGAACGGTTTTATTCTGGATGGTGTGCCGCGCACCATCGCTCAGGCCGAAGCGCTTGAGCAGCTTGGTATCGAGATCGATAAGGTCGTCAACCTGCTGGTTGAGGATTCCACGATTGAAACACGCATGGCAGGCCGCCGTGTGTGCGCCAAGTGCGGTGCCAGCTACCACATCAAGAATAAACCCAGCAAGGTGGAAGGCGTGTGCGACCGCTGCGGCGGCGAGCTGGTGATCCGCAAGGATGACCGCCCTGAAACCGTGCGTGACCGTCTGGTAACGTATCATCAGCAAACCGAGCCGCTGGTAGATTTTTACCGTAAGCGCGGCAAGCTGGTTGATATTCCGGACCAGGGCTCGATTGAAGCAACCAACGCCTACATCCTGAAGCAGTTGGAGGCGTAAGCGTTCCATGATTCAGATTAAAAATGCTGCCGAACTCGAAAAAATGCGCAAAGCTGCTGCAATCAGCGCAGCTGCATTGAAAGCAGGCGGCGAAGCAATCGAACCGGGTATAACCACGGCAGAGATTGACAAAATTATTTACGACTTTATCGTGCGCCATGGTGCAAGACCGAACTTCCTTCATCTGTACGGTTTTCCCGCCACGGCATGTATCAGCGTGAATGACACCGTCATCCACGGCATCCCCTCCCGCGACCAGAAGATCCGCCCCGGCGATATCGTTTCGATTGACACCGGCTGCAAGATTGATGGTTTTAACGGTGATAACGCCTGTACCTTTGCCTGCGGCAAGCTCGACTTGGAAGCCCAGCGCCTGCTGGATGTGACCAAAGAGAGTCTGCACCTTGGCATTGCTGCCGCGCAGGCAGGTGCAAGAGTGGGGGATATCGGCCACGCAGTGCAAAGCTACGTGGAGGAGAACGGTTTCTCCGTTGTGCGTGAATATGTTGGCCACGGCGTTGGCAAGGAGCTGCACGAAGACCCCGAAATTCCCAATTATGGGCACGCGGGCCGTGGGCAGCGCCTGATGCCGGGCATGTGCATCGCGATTGAACCGATGATTTGCCAATATAAATGCGCGGTAAAGACCTTGAAAGATGGATGGACGGTCAAGACCTGTGATGGCGGCCTTGCTGCTCACTTTGAGCACACGGTGGCGATCACATCCAACGGGCCGGAAGTCCTGACCCACGGCTGGGAGGAACCCGGATGGACTTTGTAAAAGGCCAACTGGTCCGCTCGAAAGCCGGGCGGGATAAGACCCGCACACTGGCTGTTCTGGCTGTGGAAGAACAGATGCTTCTGCTCGCGGACGGGGACCTGCGCAAGCTGGACAACCCCAAGCGCAAAAAGAAGCAGCACGTTGCACCTACGACCACCGTTCTTGAGAACGAGCTTCTGAAAAGCGATCAACCGATCAGTGACGCGATCAAGGCATATGATGCCGAACATCCGTTCTGAATGAACCTTCAAGGAGGCAATCAGCTTGTCTAAAGAAGATGTCATCGAAGTAGAAGGCGTCGTCCGCGAGGCTATGCCCAACACTGTGTTCAAGGTCGAGCTGCTCAACAAAGAGGGCAAGCCCAATGGCCATACGGTGCTGGCACACATCTCCGGCAAATTGCGGACCAATTTTATCCGCATCCTGCCTGGCGATAAAGTCACCATGGAGATGTCCCCCTACGACCTGACCAAAGCCCGAATCACCTGGCGCTCCAAATAAGTGCCTTGTGTTTATAGAAGGAGGTTAACATCATGAAGGTAAAACCTTCCGTGAAACCCATCTGCGAGAAGTGCAAGGTCATCAAGCGCAAAGGCCGCGTGATGATCATCTGCGCCAATCCGAAGCATAAGCAGCGTCAGGGCTAAAGGTCCGGGGTTAAAACCCTGGAAACCGTACCCAAAACGCTTGGGGGCCAAGTGCGTAGATTCCCGGCGCAGGCCCCGACCAGGACATGGGATGTTACTAATGGAGGTGCTTTATGGCACGTATTGCTGGTGTTGATCTGCCTCGCGAGAAGCGGATCGAGGTTGGTCTGACTTATGTTTATGGTATCGGTCAGAGCACTGCTGACGAGATTCTCGCCGGCACCGGAATCAACCCTGATACCCGCGTCAAGGATCTGTCTGCTGACGATGAAGCTAAGATCCGTGACTACATTGACAAAAACAATATCATCGTTGAGGGCGATCTCCGCCGGAACGTCGCGCTGGACATTAAGCGTCTGACCGAAATCCAGTGCTTCCGTGGTGTACGTCATCGCAAGAGCCTGCCTTGCCGCGGCCAGCGCACCAAGACCAATGCCCGTACCTGCAAAGGTCCGAAGCGCACTGTTGCTAACAAGAAGAAGTAAGGAGGAACTGAAATGGCTGCTACGAAAGCTAGTGCGGCTCGTAATACCCGCACCAAAAAGAAAGAGCGCAAGAATATTGCTGCTGGCACTGCTCATATCCAGAGCACGTTTAACAACACCATCGTCACCATTACCGATACCCAGGGCAACACCGTTTCCTGGTGCAGCACGGGCGCTCTGAATTTCCGCGGTTCCCGCAAGAGCACTCCTTACGCTGCTCAGTCTGCCGCTGAAACCGCTGCAAAGGTTGCAATGGAACACGGCATGAAGTATGTTGAAGTATATGTAAAGGGTCCCGGTCAGGGTCGTGAAGCTGCAATCCGTGCATTGCAGACTGCAGGTCTTGAAGTAACTATGATTAAGGATGTTACTCCGATTCCGCACAACGGATGCCGTCCTCCAAAGAGAAGACGTGTATAGTATTTTAAAAGGAGGAAAATTCTACTATGGCTAAAAATATGCAGCCTATCGCTAAGCGTTGCAGAGCTCTTGGCATTTCACCCGCAGTTATGGGTTATTCCAAGAAGACTTCCAACAGAAATCCCGGCGGTAAGATGAGAAGAAAAAAGAGCGAATACAGCATGCAGCTCACTGAGAAGCAGAAGGTAAAATTTATCTACGGCATCATGGAGAAGCAGTTCAGAGCTTACTACGAAAAAGCTGAAAAAGCTGAGGGTAAGACAGGTGCTGTATTGCTTACACTTATTGAAAGAAGACTTGACAACGTTATCTTCAGACTCGGTCTTGCAGCTACAAGAAGAGAAGCAAGACAGATTGTAGATCACAAGCATGTACTTGTTAATGGAAAGAGTGTTAACATTCCTTCATACCAGGTAAAGGCCGGAGACAAGATCGAGATCAGAGAGAAGAGCAAAGGTTCTGAGAGATATAAAGGAATCCTTGAGGTTACAGGTGGAAGACTTGTTCCGGAGTGGATCGACGTTGATCAGGAGAACCTGAAGGGTGTAGTTAAAGAGCTTCCTACAAGAGAGCAGATCGATGTTCCTGTAGATGAGATGCTCATCGTCGAGTTATATTCTAAGTAAAATTAGGTTGATTTGCCGGGGATTTATTTCCCGGCTTATCCACTCTTTGATAATATATAACAACGATACCCGAGAAGGAGGGAATTTGAAGTGTTCGATTTTGAAAAACCAAAAATTGAAATCGCAGAAATTTCAGAAGACAAGACATATGGCAGATTTGTTGTAGAGCCATTAGAGAGAGGTTACGGTACAACACTTGGAAACTCTTTAAGACGTATCATGCTTTCTTCTTTACCGGGCGCTGCAGTAAGCCAGGTCAAGATTGATGGTGTTTTACATGAATTCAGCTCTATTCCTGGTGTTAAGGAAGATGTTACAGAAATCATCATGAATATCAAGAACCTTGCAATTCGCAATAATAGTTCTACAAATGAACCAAAGGTTGCATATATCGAATTCGAAGGTGAAGGCGTTGTTACAGCAGCCGATATTCAGGTTGATTCAGATATCGAGATTTTAAATCCTGAGTTAGAGATTGCACACTTGAATGGTGGAGCAGATTCTAAGCTTTACATGGAGCTTACAATCACAAACGGCAGAGGTTATGTCGGAGCAGAGAAGAACAAGAACGAGGATACACCAATCGGAGTTCTTGCTGTAGATTCAATCTACACTCCTGTTGAGCGTGTTAACCTTACTGTAGAGAATACCCGTGTAGGTCAGGTTACAGATTACGATAAGCTTACATTAGATGTATTTACAAATGGTACATTGGAGCCTGACGAGGCAGTCAGCCTTGCAGCTAAGGTGTTAAGTGAGCACTTAAATCTGTTCATCGATCTTTCAGAGGCAGCACAGCAGGTTGACGTTATGGTCGAGAAGGAAAACGATGCTCAGGAGAAGGTTCTTGAGATGAACATCGATGAGCTTGAGCTTTCAGTTCGTTCATACAACTGCTTAAAGCGTGCAGGAATCAACACTGTTGCAGAGCTTATCAATAGAACACCTGAGGACATGATGAAGGTTCGTAACCTTGGTCGCAAGTCTTTAGAGGAAGTTTTAGCAAAATTAAAAGAATTAGGTTTAGAGTTAAATCAGACTGAGGAATAATTCATTTGAATAATCCTTGCACTGATTCTTCTAAATAAATTGGTCATATATAAATTTTAAATATCATATTTATGTTTATGTGTGACAAAACTCATAGCGGCAGGGTCAGTAAGACCAAAGAGCGTGACCGTGTCTGATACATGAGTGGCAACTGATTTGAGCATTTGCTTTTTGAAATAAGGCAAGGCTTTATCACAACAAGATACGATGTCTGGCAGTAAGACCGAAGAGCGTGACCGGATGTCCCACAAATGGAGGAAATTAAAATGGCAAAATATCGTAAGTTAAGCAGAACATCAAGCCAGAGAAAGGCTTTACTCAGAGGTCAGGTTACACAGCTTCTTGTTAACGGAAAGATCGTTACTACAGAGGCTAAGGCTAAAGAGGTTCGTAAGATCGCTGAGGGTCTTATCGCATTAGCAGTAAAAGAGAAAGACAACTTCGAAGAGGTTACTGTAACAGCTAAGGTTGCCCGCAAGGACAAAGATGGCAAGAGAGTAAAAGAAGTTGTAGATGGTAAGAAAGTTACTGTATATGATGAAGTAGAAAAAACCATCAAAAAAGATATGCCTTCCCGCTTACATGCAAGAAGACAGATGTTAAAAGTTCTCTACCCTGTAAAAGAAGTTCCAACAGAGGGTGCTAAGAGAAAGAAAAACACAAAACAGGTTGATTTATGTGATAAATTATTCACAGAGATCGCACCAAAATATGCAGACCGCAACGGTGGTTACACAAGAATCATCAAAATCGGACAGCGTAAAGGTGACGGTGCTTTAGAAGTTGTACTTGAGTTAGTATAAGAGACCGTAAATATGACCCGCATGAGGTATTTGAAATGTACCTCATGCGGGTCTTTTTATGTGATGAAATATCATCTCTGAGGGAAGTATCTTGAAGGGATTGTAAAATAGGATCATTGTATTGTAAGTATCCTAAAGGTATTGTAGAATATAAATAATATTTAATAAAGATGGAGGTAGTAAACGTTATGAAATTATACAGTGAGCTTTTTTGTACATATTCCATGGAAGAGAAAAACCGAGTAATTCATATTTTAGAAGAACATCAGATACCGTATAAAATATCTACGAATGGAAATACGATGAGGAATCTCGGCAGCAGGGGAATGGCGTTAGATCAATTCGGTGAAAAGCCGGAGGTATCCTGTGAATACAGAATCCGTGTACCGAAGGAACAGTTAGAGCAGGCACAGCATTTATCCCACCTAGGTTAAGGTCAGTGTAAAAATAAACTCTGTGCCAACACCTTCCGTACTGATGACGTTGATATTTTCATCATGCGCTTCGACAATTTCTTTTACGATCGAAAGACCGAGTCCGGTGCCGCGTTTGTCCCTGCCGCGGGAAAGGTCTGTCTTGTAGAAACGCTCCCAGATTTTGGTGACGCAGTCTTTCGGAATACCCATACCATAGTCTTTGATGGAAATATAGGCTTTTCCATTGCGGGAGATCGTTTCAATCGTAATCTTAGAATCAAAGTGGGAAAATTTAATGGCATTATCGATCAAATTATAAAGCACCTGCTGGATCTTTCCCATATCGGCATGGACACGAAGAGAATCGGAAGAAAGTAACAGCTCAAAAACAAGATGTTTTTCTTTGCAGGTTCCTTCAAAGGTTTCGCAGATCTGCCGGATCATGCCGTTGATATCAAAGTCCTTCATCTCTAAAATCACTTTTCGAGCCTCATATTTATTTAATTCTAAGAGGCTTTCCGTGAGCTTGGTCAGCCGTTCCGTTTCAAATAAAATGATATTTAAGTATTTTTCCTGCATCTCAGGCGGGATCGTTCCATCGAGCATAGCATCGACATATCCGCGGATGGAAGTCAGCGGGGAACGAAAATCGTGTGAGACATTGGAAATAAAATTGCGCTGTGTCTCTTCAATCGTGTCTAAGTTAGAAGCCATGTAATTCAAAGAGGCGGCAATGTAGCCAAGTTCATCGTCGTTGCCATGGACAGGGATTTTTTTACTGTAATTGCCTTTTGCAAATTCTTTTGCCCCGATTGAAAGTGTGCGGATCGGGCGGTAAACTAAGATAGCAAAGCAGAGAACCAGTACTGCAGAGAACACGAACAAAAGCCCCCAGGACATATAGGAGATATTTAAAAGTTCATTATGAAATTTGTAAAATTCCTGCAGGGGTTTATGTATGATGACATATCCGGTGGAATTGCTTCCCCACTTGAATTCGGATGCAACACTCAGATGATTTTCGCAAAAATATCCGTAAAAGTCACCGATCAGAAAATGGGTAGAGCCAAAATCGTGAATCGAAAAAGTCGGGATCTTTTCCGTACAGGAGGTATCCGTTTTGCCCGTAAACGTATAGAGAATGGTTCCATCCTCTTTTAAGATCCAGATAGGGGATTCTAAATAACGGCTCAGATAAGAAAATGAAGATTTTTCCTCCTTAGAAAGGATCAGCCGCTCTTCGGTATGGGAATCCAGATTATCCGTAATAGCAGTGGCAGCTTCTGTGAGGCTGCCGACTTCATCATGTTTTAATTTGTCAAAAGAAAGTTTGGATGTAAAGGTTGCCACGATCAAAAAGCCAAACAGCCCAAAGAGCAGAAATCCAAGAAAAATTTTTGTCAGGAGTGTCCGTTTCATATGTCATCCTCATTTCACTTCAAACTTATATCCAATGCCCCATACCGTAGCAATCCGCCAGTGGTCGTGATCCTTGATCTTTTCACGCAGACGTTTGACATGGACATCTACGGTTCTGGTATCACCGATATATTCATAGCCCCAGATGTTGTCTAAAAGCTGTTCTCTGGTAAATACCTGATTTGGTGAGGAAGCCAGAAAATAGAGCAGTTCTAATTCCTTTGGAGGCATCTCAATGGCTTTGTCATAGTAAAGAACCGAGTAATTTGAGAGATTTACGACTAAGTCATCATAGCTGACACATTTTAAATTCGGATTCTGTACGGCGTTCGGACTGACCGGCTGATAGCGGCGTAATACGGCTTTAACCCTTGCAACCAGTTCTTTGGTATCAAACGGTTTTAACATATAGTCATCAGCACCCAGTTCGAGTCCTAATACTTTGTCAAAGACTTCGCCTTTGGCAGAGAGCATGATGATCGGAGTGTTTGATTTCGCACGGATCTCACGGCAGACCTGATAACCGTCAATGCCCGGCAGCATCAGATCTAAAATAATCAGGTTTGGCTGGTAGTTGTCAAAGACCTCTAATGCCATTTCTCCATCATGTACCATTCTAGTATCAAAACACTCCTTCGTTAAGTAGAGTGCGATCAGTTCCGCAATATTTGCATCATCGTCAACGATGAGAATTTTTTGCTTGTTCATAGTAGTTCCCTCTTTCTATTTGAATTCGGCAATTGTTACTCCGGCATCGCCTTCGCCAAATTCTGCTAAATGATAATTCTTGATGTATTTTGATTTTTTCAGATAACCATGCACGGCATTTCTGAGTGCGCCGGTTCCCTTTCCGTGTACGATACGCACGGAGGAGAGGTGGGCAAGGTAAGCATCATCCAAATATTTGTCCAGTTCGCTGAGTGCCTCATCCACAGTCATGCCAAGCAGTTTGATCTCCGTGGAAATGGTAGCACTTTTATTCATCTTGATCTTACCGGCACTGGTCTTTCTGAATTTTTTCTCATTGGTATTCGTATCATCGACTAAAAGCACTAAGTCATTGATGTTGACCTGTGAGCGTAAAATACCCATCTGTACGAAAAGGTTGCCCTTGGCATCCGGAAGCGTGTGCACCGTTCCCTTTAAGTTCATGCTTAAGACCTTGACTGAGTCACCGATACGGAGCTTTTTCGGAGCCTTCGTATTCGCAGGGGTCTTAGGCTTCATTGCCATATTCTTTTCGACTTCGTTCATCTTATTACGCAGCTTGGTACGCTCTTTTTCCATGGTCTTGTTGTCCGCATTGACCTTTCCGTATTTCTGGAAATTGCGGATAGATTCATCTGCGACTTCTTTTGCTTCACGCAGGATTTTGTGAGCTTCTTCATTTGCTTCACGCAGGATTTTTTCACGGCTGTTATCCAGACGTTCCTGTTTTTCCTCTAAACGTTTTTTCAAGGTCTCAATTTCTGCTTTGTAAGACGAAATTTCTGCCTGTTCTTTTTCAATCGTTACACGGCTGTCCTCTAAACGTGCGATCAGATCCTCAAAGTTCTCTTCGTTTTCCGTAATTCTGGACTTGGCATCCTCGATAATGGAAGCGTCTAAGCCGAGCTTTCCGGAGATGGCAAATGCGTTACTTTTTCCCGGAATACCGATTAAAAGACGATAGGTCGGGCTTAAAGTCTCCATGTCAAATTCACAGCAGGCATTTTCCACACCTTCCGTAGAAAGGGCAAAAACCTTGATCTCGCTGTAATGCGTCGTTGCCATGGTACGGATGCCGCGGCTATGGAGCTGTGACAAAATGGAAATAGCCAGTGCCGCACCCTCCGTCGGATCGGTTCCCGCACAAAGCTCATCAAAGAGCACTAATGACTGCTCATTGACATGTTCTAAGATCGAAACGATATTGGTCATATGGGAAGAGAAGGTACTCAGGTTCTGTTCAATACTCTGCTCATCTCCAATATCGGCAAATACGTCTGTAAAAACGGACAACTCACTGTTATCGTTTGCCGGAATGTGAAGCCCTGCCTGTCCCATTAAAGTAAAAAGTCCAACGGTCTTTAAAGAAACGGTTTTACCACCGGTATTCGGTCCGGTCACGATCAACAGATCAAAATCGGTGCCGAGG
>OICI01000499.1_pt1 | contig 12373 bp, 10 predicted proteins | sample 1581261 | NCBI WGS metagenome assembly OICI01 (sample SAMEA3882520, study PRJEB24775) | human gut metagenome | biome: human-associated habitat; feature: intestine environment; material: feces | place: Netherlands | collected 2009/2010 | reverse complement strand
GAAAGCGGTAAGCCATTTAGACTTACCGCAAATTTTACTATTTAATTATTTATCTTATCTATTGAAGATAGACATAATATCATAGAATGAGTCATCGTCATCATTTGGAGCAGCATTTGTTGTCTGCTGTGCTTGTTGCTGTGGTTGTGCAGCAGGCTGTTGCTGTCTTTGTGGACGCTCCTGCTGTGCAACTGGCTGTTGTCTTTGTACTCTTGGCTGGTTAAAGCTGGTCTGCTGTACAGGAGCCTGCTGTGTTGCTTCAGCCTGCTTTGCTGATGGGTCACCTGGTGTAGCACCAAGCTGATAAGGAGCTTTGTTGCTTACAGGAGCAGTGCCTGATGGCTTAAATGCTGCATCAGCTGTTGTAGGGAAACCTGTTGCAATAACAGTAACACTGATTTCGTCTTCCATCTGGTCGTTGAATGCAGCACCCCAAATGATGTTTGCATCTTCGTCTGCCTGTTCAGCAATCATAGTAGAAGCAATGTTGATTTCCTCAAGGCTGATGTCAGGTGAGGAAGTGATATTGATAATAACACCCTTAGCACCATCAATAGCTGTTTCAAGAAGCGGACTTGAGATTGCATTTGAAGCTGCAACCTTTGCTTTGTCCTTACCAGAAGCTCTGCCGATACCCATATGAGCATAGCCAGCGTCCTTCATAACTGCTGTAACATCAGCAAAGTCAAGGTTAATAAGACCTGGTACATTGATAAGGTCTGTAATTCCCTGAACAGCCTGCTGTAACACTTCATCAGCCTTCTTTAATGCCTCTGGCATAGTTGTTCTTCTGTCTACTATCTCTAAAAGCTTGTCATTAGGAATAACAATAAGTGTATCTACGTTCTCCTTAAGCTTCTCAATTCCTGATTCAGCATTAGCCATTCTTGTTCTTGCTTCAAACTTGAAAGGCTTAGTAACAACACCTACTGTAAGAATTCCCATATCCTTAGAAATCTTAGCTACTACAGGAGCTGCACCTGTACCAGTTCCGCCACCCATACCACATGTAACGAATACCATATCAGCACCTTTAATTGCCTGTGTAAGTTCTTCAACATTCTCCTCTGCTGCCTTCTCACCAATCTCAGGCTGTGCGCCTGCTCCAAGTCCCTTAGTGAGCTTCTCACCTATCTGGATAGCAGTTGGAGCCTTACATAAAGTGAGTGCCTGACTATCAGTATTAATACCAATAAATTCAACTCCTCCGATATTCTCATCTATCATTCTGTTAACCGCGTTATTTCCCGCTCCACCTACACCAACAACTATAATCTTTGCTGATGACTCCTGGTCATTAGTCATTATCTCTAACAAGGTTGTTGCCTCCTTTAATATCTAAAAATTGCACTACATAATATATTATAATTTTTCGTCTAAAATATCAACCGTTTTTTTACTTTTCACGTTTAAAAATTATAGAACTTTCATCGCCATTATAATCATCAAGATACAGTGTTCCTTTAAGTGTTCCGAATCTGGATGATAACTGCTTTAATTCAAAAAGCCTGTCTGTAAAATCCTTGCTGCTTCCAAGGCTTACCTTAACATCGCCCATATAAAGCGTAATATTATAAGAGGCATCAAAATACACTTTGTCCACATCAATATCATACTTATCAAAGCTCTGTATAAGATCAAGAATTGTATTGTATATATCTGCATTTCCCACATCAAGCTTCGTATTGATTACTATTGAATCAAACTTAAGTCCGTCAATCTGCGGAACATTTTCATATAAATCCGTTGAGCTTTCTACTACAATTCCATCTTTATCAAAATACATATTACAGCCCATGTACCTGACATAACCTACTATTGCCTTTTCATATACTGTTACATAAAGCCTGTCCGGCCAGTCCGTCTCAACATCATATTTCTGGATAAATGGTATTTTGGTGTCTTTTTGTCCAAAAATCCTGAAATATAGCAGATTAACATAATCACCACCAAATATATATTTTTTAAGTTCTTCATCCGAATAATGAGTTGAACCCACAAATTCTATTGTATCAGCCTCAAACACCTTATATGTAACACCAAAAAGCATTCCGGCAACAGTTGCAATAACTGCAAATATAATAAGGGCTTTCTTTCTTTTTCTGCCCCGTCTTTTTTTCTTGTTTACACTGTTACTATTCCTACTACCCATTATCTTTCCAACTTAATCTGACTGCTTATATTAAATACAACCCCAAGTTCAAGCAGCAAAAATACTGCCGCCGTACCTCCATAACTTATGAATGGAAGTGATACTCCCGTATTAGGTATTGTATTAGTTACAACTGCTATATTAAGAATTACCTGTATGGCAATATGTGCAAATACTCCTGTTGCAAGCATTGAACCAAACAAATCAGGTGCATTCTGTGCTATATGGTTAATTCTCCATAACATTACAATAAACAGGGCAATCAGGCAGAATGCTCCAAAAAGTCCCAGCTCCTCACATATAACAGAGAATATCATATCATTCTGTGATTCCGGGATATATCCAAGCTTCTGAAGACTCTTGCCAAGACCTTTGCCAAAAAGACCTCCTGAGCCTATGGCATATAACGCCTGAACTGTCTGGTATCCCTTGTCATCAATATATTTCTCAGGATTAAGCCATACAAGTATACGGTTTAATCTGAATTTTCCAGTCATATTTGCGCCAAAAGCCACCGCTGCCAGCCCCGTCAGTGCAACATATATTTTATATCCCGGATATGCCACAAATGTCATAACAACGGAGATAAGCGCTACAATAAGTGCGCTGCTCATATTAGAAGACAGCACATAAACAAGCAGTGCCGGTGCAAAACCGGCTATTATACATATCACTATAACAGTCCTGAATTTCTTTATGTTCTGCCCTGCTTTCACTATAAGAAATGCAGTCATGGCAATCGTTCCAATCTTTACAAGCTCCGCAGGCTGGAATTGTCCCAAACCCGGAATCTTTATCCATCTGGTAGCTCCATTTCTTGTAATTCCAAGAGGAGTCTTTAAAAGGAACATGCAAAGAAGTCCGCCTATATATATTACAACTGCAAGATTCTTAAGATAATGATAATCCAAAATCTTAGTTTCAACTATCATTAAAGCAAAGCCTATTATAGTAAATATAAGCTGTTTTCTGAAATAAAATTCCGGATCACCCTCTTCAATCTGCGCTGTATAAGAGCTTGTGCTGTAAATCATTGTAAGTCCAAAGCCAACTATGAATACAAGCACAAAAAGAAGAGTGTAATCAAAGTAAAATCCATATTGTTTTCTCTTTTTTCTGTTTCTGTTATTTCTTCTATTTCTATTATTCCCCGGCATAAAGCACCGCCTTTTTACAGATTATTGACAAGATCCTTGAATATTCTTCCTCTCTGTTCGTAGTTATCGAACATTCCCCAGCTTGCACATGCAGGAGATAAAAGAACCGCATCTCCACTTACCGCATTTTTAGCACATATATCTACTACCTGTTCCATTGAATCAGCATATTCGATATTATCAAAGCCATATTTCTTACATGTATCAGCAATCTTGGCACTTGTCTGTCCTATAAGCACAAGAAGCTTAACCTTATCCTTAAATGCCTTTACATAAAGGTCGAATTCTGAGCCTTTATCATAACCTCCGCCGATAAGAATTGTAGGTTTAACCATAGCTTCAATAGCCTTAACTGCTGCCTCTGGGTTAGTTCCCTTGGAATCATTATAGTAATCAACACCATTCTTAGTTGCAACATATTCAATTCTGTGTTCAACAGCCTTAAATTTCTTAACCTGTTCTATTATAATATCATCAGGAATTCCGGCAGCCTTAGTCATTGCAATTGCTGCACATACATTTTCATAGTTATGCTTTCCTAAAAGATTCATGTCATGAACATTCAACATGTCATAATCATTAGTTCCATCTGTATACTTAATCATCTCACCATCTACATATGCTCCGACTGATGGCTTTCTTTCACTTGAAAACCACACAACATCAGCCTTACACTCAGGTGCAAAGTCTGTAAGATACTTATCCTCAAGATTAAGCACACATGTATCTGCCTTAGTCTGGTTCTCACTTATTCTTTCCTTGGTCCATGCATAACATTCCATTGTATGGTGTCTGTTAAGATGGTCAGGTGTAATATTAAGAATTGCAGATACAATCGGATGGAATTCATGTACTGTCTCTAACTGGAAGCTGCTTATCTCAGCAACTGTATATGAATCCTCACTTGTCTTTAACACTTCACCTGTATATGAATTGCCTATATTACCAACAACAAATGTTTTCTCATTATATGCAGCAATTATCTGTCCAACAAGCGCTGTAGTTGTTGTCTTTCCGTTAGTTCCTGTAATTGCAATAACCTTACCCTTATCATAATTATATGCAAGCTCAATCTCGCCCCATACAGGGATACCGGCATTCTTAAATGTAAGCACTATCGGACTGTCAATAGGAACCCCCGGACTTATTACAAGCAGATCAATCTTCGAAAGAAGTGCCTCATCAAATGCCCCGATGATAATCTCTGCCTTGTTATCACCTAACTTCTCCTGCACCTTCTGTCTGTCAAGCTTTTCATTGCCATCATACAGTATGCAGTCAGCACCAACTTTATTCAAAAGGTCTACGGCTCCAATACCGCTTATACCTGTTCCCACGACCATTACCGTCTTATTCTTTAAATCCATCGTCGTTTACTTCCTTTCATACAAAATGTATACAAAAATATATTACTATCAATCATCGTTTTTTTCAAGTTGAACTGACCTTTCTATACCAATATACGGCAATATATTTTCATACAGTGTCTTAACAACAGGAGCAGCAATTGTTCCACCATAATATACACCTGTCGGTTCATCAATTAAGCACATCGCTATAACCTGTGGATTATCAGCCGGAGCAAAACCTATGAATGATGAAATATATTTTCCTGAACCTCTTGGCAGCTTCTGTGATGTTGCCGTTTTTCCTCCTATTGAATAGCCGTCAATATATGCTTTCGTTCCTCCGCCTTCTGACACTACACCCTCAAGAATCTTTTTCATCGTTTCACTCGTTTGGGATGATATTGCCTCATCCTGTGTTGAATATGCAAATTCATTTACCACTGAACCATCTGATGAACCTGTGTATAAGCCAAAATGTGGTGTAACAAGTCTTCCACCATTTACAATCGCCGAAACAGCCCTTAACATCTGAACGGGTGTTATCTGGAAAGACTGTCCGAATGACATTGTGGCAAGCTCAACTGCACCTACATTTTCCTGCTTATGAATAATCGTTCCTGCCTCTCCTGACAGATCTATTCCTGTCTTTGCAAGAAGTCCAAGCTTACCCATGTACAGATACATATTATCAGTACCGACTCTTCTGCCCCATTCAACAAATGCCGGATTACACGAATTATACACTGTATGTGTAAAATCCTGTGTTCCATGTCCTGTTGTTTTGTGACATCTTATTCTTCTGTCAGAAACAACCGTTGCACCTGAACATGTGAAAGAATCATTTAAACCCACCACGCCTGTCTCAAGTGCTGCTGTTGCAGTAACTGTCTTAAATATTGAGCCCGGTTCATATGTATCATTTATGCAGAAATTCCGCCACATATTATTAAGAAGATCCATCTTATCCTTCTGCGCCTCTTCCTCATCAGGCTCATAATTAAGCTCATACGGAGAATTAAGATTGTATTCCGGAACATTTGCCATAGCAAGTATCTCGCCATTATCAGGACGCATCACAATAATACTTACCTGTTTTGCCTCTTTCTTTACCATAGTCTCCCATGCAAGCTGGGTTGCATATTTCTGTATATTAACATCAAGCGTTGTATACAGATCCTGTCCGTCAACTGGCAGAATACGATCTTCCCGGCTGCCCTTTATCTCAATCCCCCCTGCATCTGACAGTGTAAGAATCTGACCGTTAGTACCTGACAGATATGTGTCATATTTAGCTTCCAGTCCAAGTATTCCCTGATTATCAGCACCAGTAAAGCCAAGCACTTTTGAAGCCAGTTCATTATACGGATATACCCGCTTATAATCCTCGTCAATCTTAACACCCGGCAGGTCATATTCCCTTATTGCATCTCCGATATCCTTTGCCACATTTGTCTTAATATATTCCATAGAGGATACTTTCTTAACTTTCTTAGTCACTTCCTCTACGTCCATATCAAGTTCACCTGCAAGCACTTTTATAACCTTATCTTCGTCATCTATCTGACTATGTATTACAGAAACTGTACATACCACTTCATTAGCTGCAAGTATTTCGCCATTTCTGTCAAGAATCCTTCCTCTCTTTGCCTTAATTCTCCTCTCCCTCTGATGAAGCTCATCAGCCTTTTGCATATAATACTCTGACTTTACCGTCATAATAACGCCAAGCCTTACGCATTCAAGAATACAAACCATAAGGATTGCAACTATCATTAACACAAGCTTTTTTCTATGACTGGTACTGAGCCAGCCAAATGTGCCATTATCCTTCATTGACAAATAACCCCGCTTTAGTCTTCTACATTTTATGAGAAGCAAAGCAGGGTTATTCTACTTATTATTACATAATTTTAGTTACTGCCTGTTGTAGCCGGTTCCGAAACAGGGACATCTGAAACTCCTGATTCCTCCGGTGCATTTCCCGGATCAACATATGGCTCGTCTGTATCCTTATACACATTCATATAAGGCAGCAGCTCCGTCATAATATCTTTTGCAAGTATAAGTGCATCTGATGTACTTCCCGATGTTCCAGTCGTTCCATCCGGTTCATCAAGAACAATGTATATTGCAAATTTAGGATCATCTGCCGGAGCATGCCCTATAAATGAGATAACCCACTTAAGGTCAGCTCTTGGGATTTTCTGTGCAGTACCAGTCTTTCCTGCAATAGAATACCCCTCTATATACGCCTTATGTGCTGTTCCTAATTCTACTGTATTTTCCAGATATTTTCTAAGATACTTTGATGTTGAAGCAGTTACTGTCTGCCTTACAAGAACCGGTGAATTTTCTTTAACAACTTCCCCATTAGCTGATTCTATTCTCTTAACAATATGTGGCTGATAATACTTGCCATCATTAATAAGAGAACTATACGCTGACAGCATCTGTACCATATTAACATTAACATTCTGTCCAAATGAATTGGTTGCAGCATCTATTGTAGTTATCTTATTCTCATCATACATAATACCTGTAGCTTCACCAGGAAGGTCTACACCAGTCTTTGCACCAAATCCAAACATTTTCTCATACTGTGCAAATCTGACATTGCCAAGTTTTATTGCAATATTAATCATGTAAGGATTACATGAATTTTCCAATGCCTGCGACAATGTAAGCACACCATGGCTTCCTATTGTTGAATATGAGTGGCACTTAATCATATCAGGACCAACATACTCATATCCCTTACATTCATAAGTATCTCCATCATGCACAACGCCTTCTTCAAGACCTGCTGCAATAGTAAATGGCTTATAAGTTGAACCCGGCTCATATGACTCTGATACACAATAATTAGTCCATAACTGATACAATGCATTGGTTACATCTGTATCTGACATTGATGCAAGCTGTTCCTCAGAATATACATTTGCAAGATTTCTGGGATTATTAAGGTCAAACTGTGGATAGCTTGCCATTCCAAGAATCTCACCATTCTTAGGATTCATAACAACAATAGCTGTATTCTTAGATGGTTTTTCCTGATTATATGCAACCATATATTTCTCTATTATGGACTGCACATTATAATCAATTGTTGTAATAATATTATTACCGTTAACTGCTGCCTTTGTCGTTTCTACTGCATTAAGATCTTCATCAACATAGCTGTATGAAACTCCGTCTGTTCCTGAAAGCTCATCGTCATACTGGCTTTCAAGACCAAGCTCACCACCATTGACATTGGATGCAAAACCTATAGCATCGCATGCAAGAGTACTGAACGGATATTTTCTCACATAGCTTTCCTCAAACCATACACCATATATATTGCTGTTCTTCTGTGCCTTAAGCTCATTAAATTCAGCTATCTCATCTGATGTCAGTTCCTTAAGCAGCTTCTGATACTGGCTTGAAGGATTATCGTTAATTATTTTTTTAATATTATCTTTATCAAGACCAAAACATTTTACTAATGCATCTATTGTATTATTAAGATATTTTCCGTCCTCTGATGTCACACTCTTTACATCAAGTATCAGATTATACACCTTCTCACTATATGCCAGAACTGTTCCGTCACTTGCAGTAATATTACCACGCATATAAGGAATTGTAGTTGATGTATATGTCTGATGATTAAGCACCGCCTGGGAATATTCCTCCCCATGTGTATAGTTAATCATAAATATCCTTACACCAAGTACAAGTAATAATACAAATACTATTATAAATGTAACATTAATTCTTCTGTGTGTCCTCTTAAGCATTGCGCGTTTCCTGCGCATTATTTTCTTTCTTCTTGCTTCACTGGTATTGTCCATAAATTTATCAATCCTTTATATCGCACTGCCACACATTTTAGTTATTTTGAGATATCCTTATACTGCTTTACATATTCACTTTCCTTTGAATCATAACCGATTACCTGGCTTCTGCTTGGATATACCATACCAAGTTCATTGACAGCTGTATCATATATTGCGTTATAATCAATGCCTGCATTAATCTCTGATTCATGGCTGTTATTCTCTGCCTTAAGTGAATTAAGCTGATTCTGAAGCTCAACTACAGCAGTACTGTTAGTCTTAATATCTGACTGGAGATTAAGATACTGGTAGCATATTGCAAATACTGCTGTTGCACAGATAGCAAGCACTGTAGTATACACAAGGTTAACCCTGTTATTTCTTCTTATCTCTCTTCTTCTTTGTCTTCTCTCCTGCTCCTGCTCCTCAATTCTTCTTTCATGCTCATAAGTATGTATTTCTGGAACAGACTGCAGCTTTCTTACTGCACTTCCATACTGATATTCAGTTGTCCTGTGATTTACAACATTTCTTCTCTTCTCCAAAACTTTCCCCTCCATAAATGTTTTATATTCTTTCAAACACCCTCAGTTTAGAGCTTTTAGACCGCTGATTCTCGTTCAGTTCTTCATCTCCGGGAACTATAGGTTTTCTTGTTATAACCTTTCCTTTTGATTTCTTTCCGCATACACATACTGGGAAATCCGGTGGACATGTACATGGATTCTCATTGTTTCTAAATCTTGCCTTAACTATTCTGTCCTCTAGTGAATGGAATGTTATGATACATAAACGTCCCTGTGGATTAAGCCTGTCTATCATCATATCAATTGAATTCTCTAAGACATCTAATTCCCTGTTAAGTTCAATTCTTATAGCCTGGTATGTTCTCTTGGATGGATGACCTCCTGTCGCCCTCACCTTTGCCGGAATAGAAGCCTTTATAATCTCATTTAGTTCAAATGTTGTTTCTATCGGCTTTTCTTTTCTTGCCGCAACTATATGTTTAGCAATATTCTTGGCAAATCTGTCCTCTCCATAATCCCTTATGATTCTGAAAAGCTCCATCTCACTATATGTATTAACAAGATCCTTTGCTGTCATCTCCTGTCTCTGATCCATTCTCATATCAAGAGCAGTATCTACATTATAAGTAAATCCTCTACTTGCTGTATCTAACTGATACGATGAAACTCCTATGTCAAGAAGTATCCCATCTACTTTATCAATTCCAAGTTCATCAAGAACCTTGTCCATATTGCAATAATTATTTCTTACTATTGTTACCCGTTCTTCGAATTCTTTAAGTCTTTCTGTCGCTGCCGCAATTGCGTCCGCGTCCTGATCTATACCTATAAGTCTGCCACCACCTGTAAGTCTTTTCGCTATCTGATATGAATGTCCTGCACCGCCAAGTGTTCCATCTACATAGATTCCATCAGGTTTAATATTCAGATTGTCAATTGTTTCTTCCAAAAGAACTGATTTGTGTTTAAATTCCATAATAAACCTCATGTCTGCATATTATATAGAAAATCCAAGACTCTCCATATTCGCTGCTACTTCATCCATATCATCATCATAGGTACTGATACTCTGCAGCCAGCGGTCTTTGCTCCAGATTTCAATTCTGCTTGCAACGCCCACTAAAACTACATCTTTTTCCAAGCCTGCAAACTCGCGTAATACTGATGGAAGAAGTATTCTGCCCTGCTTATCCACTTCTACGCTTGCTGCACCTGCAAGAAAGAATCTTGTAAACTGTCTTGCATTCTTATTGGTAAGTGGTAATGTCTGTAACTTTTCTTCAAATTTCTGCCATTCATCATTCGGGTAAACAAACAGGCAGTTATCAAGACCTTTGGTAACCAAGAATTCATCTCCCAGAACCTCACGGAATTTAGCCGGTACGATTAGTCTGCCTTTAGCATCTATTGTATGGTTGTATTCGCCCATCAACATAACTATCGCACCCCACTTTCTACCATTAAGCTCCACTTTCCACCACTTTAGTGTCAATTTTATACTTAAAGTGTTTAAAAAACAAGTCCTTTTTTTAGTTTATTTAATGTCAGAAGGCAGTTAATAACAGTCTTTTTCTCCATTTTATGTTTTGATTGCTTATATAGTGTTTTGTCATCATTTTCAGCACAATATATAGATATATTCTTATACTTTTATATAAATTATTTTAATAGGTAAATTATATGTTGTTTTTAAAGAAAAATTTTTGTATAATATGATTTTGTACTGGATTCTTTTTTACATTTTAAGAACTCTGGAACGAATAATCATAAGAATAATTAATGAGGAGAATCTATTATGAAGCTTGGTATCGTGGGTCTGCCTAATGTCGGCAAAAGTACCCTTTTTAATTCACTTACTAAGGCAGGAGCAGAGTCAGCTAACTATCCTTTCTGTACAATTGACCCTAATGTCGGTGTTGTTGCAGTTCCGGATGACAGACTTGACAAGCTTGCCGCTTTATATAATTCAGCAAAGATAACACCTGCTGTTATTGAATTCGTAGATATTGCAGGTCTTGTTAAAGGTGCATCTAAGGGTGAAGGTCTTGGAAACCAGTTCCTTGCCAACATCCGTGAGGTTGATGCTATCGTTCATGTTGTAAGATGTTTTGAAGATTCTAACATCGTTCATGTTGATGGTTCTATTGACCCAATAAGAGATATTGAAACCATTAACCTTGAGCTTATATTCTCAGATATTGAAGTATTAGACAGAAGACTCGCTAAGCAGAAGCGTGCTTCTTATAACAATAAAGATATTGCTAAAGAATGTGACCTTCTCGAAAGACTTAAGGCTTTCCTTGAAGAAGGTAATTTAGCTAAGAATTTTGAATGTCAGGACGAAGATGAAGAAGCATTTTTAAAGGAATACAACCTTCTTACCGCTAAACCTGTAATCTTTGCAGCTAACGTATCAGAGGACGACCTTGCCAATGATGGTGCTGACAATGAATATGTTGCAAGAGTAAGAGAATACTCTAAGAAGGATAACTGTGAAGTATTCGTTATCTGCGCACAGATTGAACAGGAAATCTCAGAATTAGATGATGATGAGAAGAAGATGTTCCTTGAAGATCTTGGTATAAGTTCATCAGGTCTTGATAAGCTTATTGCAGCAAGCTACCGTATTCTTGGTCTCATCAGCTACTTAACAGCAGGCGAGACCGAAACCAGAGCATGGACAATCACTAAGGGAACCAAAGCTCCACAGGCTGCCGGAAAGATTCACAGCGATTTCGAAAGAGGCTTCATTAAAGCAGAAGTTGTTTACTATCAGGATTTACTTGACTGTGGTTCATATAATGGAGCCAAAGAGAAAGGTCTTGTAAGAATGGAAGGAAAAGAATATGTCGTTAAAGATGGTGATGTAATCCTTTTCAGATTCAATGTATAATATTAATGGGCGTGTGGTTTTACCACGCGCCCATTATTTCTTTAAACTTCTTAACATTATCAGCTACATCTCCAGAAAAGATTGCTGAACCTGCTACTATTACATTAGCACCTGCCTCAAGAACTGATGCAAGATTTCCGGCATTCACGCCACCATCAATCTCAATATCTGTATCAAGTCCTTTAGCATCTAATAAACTTCTTATTTCTTTTACTTTATCAAGTGATTCCGGTATAAACTTCTGTCCCCCGAATCCCGGATTAACGCTCATTACAAGAACCATATCTACCTTATCAAGATAAGGCTCAATTGCTGATACCGGTGTCGGAGGATTAAGTGTTATAGCTGCTTTTACACCACATTCCTTAATCTTTTCTAATGTAGCAACAACATCCTTACACGCTTCAACATGTACTGTAATTATATCAGCGCCTGCCTTAACAAAGTCTTCTATATATCTTATAGGCTCTTCAATCA
>OICI01000496.1_pt1 | contig 12518 bp, 10 predicted proteins | sample 1581261 | NCBI WGS metagenome assembly OICI01 (sample SAMEA3882520, study PRJEB24775) | human gut metagenome | biome: human-associated habitat; feature: intestine environment; material: feces | place: Netherlands | collected 2009/2010 | reverse complement strand
TTCCGATCTAAGTGCTTATCTGATCCACCATCTCCGGACCCAGCACAGATACGCAGACCATATATAAGCCCCCCGAAATCACTGCCAATAGTAACAACTTCCCTACATTCGTTCTGTCCTTCTTCACACCCAGAAAAAAAGCCGACAGGAAGATACCGAACAGCATAGTCGTAATATTATGTGTATATGTCAGAATCCTAAGTATCATAGAGTACCTTCATTTTATCCGTGATTCCCTAAAAGGTACTCACGGTTTTTGCAATGTGATCATTCATTCCCACCGACAGAACTTTCTGACGGCGCAATCCTAAATATTATCATATGTATTTTTTGTATGTATTTCAAGTATCGTTTTATCATCTTTTTATAAAATCACCCCGGACATTGGATTTCAGATCTAGTGCCCGGGGCAATGTATTTGTTTCTCATTTTTATAACTTTTCTATTACTTCACAGGCATATTCAGCTACCAGCCGACATGGATCCGGTCCGGCATGGTGATCAAATTGCCGTTTAGCTTCGGAATAGTAGTGCCGTCAGCAATTTTCGTATTAACTATTGAGATGCTTCCTTTTAATACTCTAACACATAGGTTGCGGTTTCCGTAATCGGAAAACATACCTGTCCATTTACAGTAGAAATGGTTTTTGCAATCTGGATTTTATTGTTATTGGCATCTACTTTATAAACTGTTACTTCTCCGGATTTTACAGGTACTATGGTATGGAATACAACGGTTGCACCCAATGCCTGTTTGTGTGTAAATTCAATGGTTCTGGTATGTCCTGTGATGGTATCCTTATGATCAAAGCTGGTTTCCTTGTAACCGGATAAATCATTCTTTGCAAGGAAAGTTACCGCATCGGAACTGCCGATAAACACATGCAGGCCTCTGAGAGAAGACGAGGATACTGCCTTTACCGTTGTTACAGGAATCGTTTTGTCAACGGTGCTTGCATCTACGTGGAGCAGATCCTGATTTGCACCGGATACGCTTTGCTGTTTCTCTTTGGTCTGTGTAGAAATTGCTTTCGTGATCGCATCCCATCCGGAGATCTGCTCTCCCACAAGGTTCGTGGTGGTCAATACCGGTGCCGGTGCTTCGGATGCAGAAGAATTATTACTTGTACTTCCGGGAGTCGACGTCGGGGTGGTGGAAGGAGTCGGGTTAGAAGGAGCCGGGGTGGACGGGGTTACAGTGCTTGGATCTTTTAAAACATAATATATATTTTTCTTCATCAGCTCAGGCAATTTTTCCTCACTAAAATAGTAACCTACATCTATTCCTCTTGAGTCAATTGAACAGTTTAAGTAACATAACTCGCCAAACCGATTATAACATCTTCCGAAAATACCCTCACCTTCCTCTTTTGGAAACGGATGCCTTCTATAATATGCACTCATAAATTTATTTGCAGCATCATAGCTAAAAACCGGCAGGTTGGCACTTTCTAAATCACTTATTGTGGTCGCTCTGACCCAGGTCTTACTATCTTCTGCCTGCTGTTCCAGCCATTTTGCACAAAGATTTGTATTTTTATTATATTCGATATATTGTGATATGTCCTTGTTTTCTATTTCAACATTAAACCAGCCTGCAAATATATAACCATCTCGGGTAGGTGTCGGTAAATCAACAAGTAATCCTGCTGCCGTTTTAACAGTGCTGTCAGTTGCCAGATTTCCCCCATTAATATCAAAGGTCACTGTGCATTGCGGATAAAAATAGAATTTATTATTTTCGTCCAGCACTAATTCAGATGAAGAGAATTTAACCACATCATATTTGGCTGCTTCGAATTGTTTATATTCCCTTTTTAAACATAAATATTCATTTGCATTCTTGCCCATAATATAATAGTTCTTAGTGTCTATATTAGATGACTTCAAATCGCCTCCATATGTAGTTTGAACCTTGTCAGCAAAAGCGTTTATTTCGTCCTCATTCCATGCTTCCATATCCACTAAGTTGCTGTCTAAGCTACCCTTGTTAGCTTCCGTCACCTCTGTCCAGTACACAGTTCCATTTTCTTCTGCTTTTACTGATACTCCCGGCACTATACTTACTACCAATGCAATAGCAAGCGTCAGGCAAAGTATCTTTCCTATAAGCTTTGACTTTTTCATAAGATTTTTCCTCTCTTTCCTTTGTACTTATGATCTATTACTTTAAGTCACATTATAATACCCTTCTCTAAATACTTATGCGAATGTGCATGAATCGACCTGAATATGACATCAATCGACCACGATGTTTGACATCGTGGCCGGAGGGGCAGGGGCTGGCGGCGGGGCTACAACTCCGCTTTCAGGACGAGTACTTCTTTTCCCTGAAATGCGAAGCCAAGCTTACAGATCTTCGCTGCCGGAATGCTGGCGGCGAGGATATCGGCTTCGTAGTTTTTCTCTTCTATCTGCTTAAGTGCATTCTCTGCCGTCTGTTTCAAATTTTTTCCGTTCTCTCATCACAGACCTTGAATTCCATGATAAAAGCGTCCAGCATCAGACTTAAATACTCTCTTTTCCAAGAAATAAATCAATTGCATTTATATGGTGCACACCCTCTTGCTGGTCACGATATTTATCCAGCGATATAATATATCTCGGATATTCGTCTCTAATATCTCTAAATGGTCTATATTCTCTTTCTTTAATGCGTTCTGTAGCCTTTTCATCTTCTCCATGCAACGTATATGCAACTTGAACATACGCATAATTCTGCTTTTTATCTCTTACAATAAAATCACATTCTAATTTTCCGATTTTCCCGATACTTATTTGATAATCATGACTTGCTAAATACAGATATACGATGTTTTCCAAAGATGGTCCAAAACTAAATCTATTATCCGTGTTCATTGCAAAATAAATTGCCATGTCTGCAAGATAAAATTTCTGATCTCTTTGTAAGGCCTTCTTACTTTTCAGGTCAAATCTATTACACTCATATACTATTTTTGTTTTTTTTAAATCCTCAATATATCCACGGACGGTGGAAGGTTTTGTCGAAAATCCCTCATTTTTTAAACATTCCAAAAGATTTGTTATCGAAAAAGGTGCTGAATAATTGTTCAGCAAAAACGATTGTACTCTTTCATATACCGAGATGTTAGAGATTCTTTTTCTCGTTTTTACATCCTTTTCAAAAATATCTTCTATAATCCCTCTTGTATATGTCTGTCTTGTATTCACATCCGGAAATTCCAAAGTCTTAGGAAATCCACCATTTAAAATATATTCGTTAAATTCTACATCCATATCCGAATCTATTTTTAGATCATTAAATGCCTTTTCATGGTACTGTTTTTGCATTTTTTTGTTTTTTAGTACCTTTAAAAGGCATTAATTATGTCTGCTTATATTATTACAATTGTAAATAAAAAAATGCCGTAGACTTCAGCATTTTATACTGAAATCTACGGATCAACTTATAGTAAGTTCATAGATGCTTTTTACAGCTTTACTTTTACAAAATCATGTTCCATGGCGGGAAGCACCTTTTCGATCAGATCCGCCGTCCGCATCCGGAGGCTGGAGGTATTGATGCAGGGATGGCATCCGAAATATTCACTGTCCAGCACCTCCTCATCGATCAGCAGCTTCACCTGATGTTCCTTATCGTTCATCAGTCCCAACACGCTGACCGAACCGGGGGTGATATCCAGGAATTTCTCCATGTATTCCGGCTTGGCAAAAGAAAGCCTCGCCGAGCCGATCTGCGCCGACAGATCCTTGGTGTGGAACACCTTGGTATCCGGGATCATCAGCAGATAAAATGCGGTCTCCTGACGGTTGCACAGGAACAGATTTTTACAGACCATGGATTCCAGGATCTCATCCACTTCCTTACAGTCCTCCATGGTCATTGCAGGTGCGTGATCCACGCGGTCATATTCCACGCCTAAGCCATCCAGCAGGTCATAGGTGCGTATCTCTTTGTCCAGTCTGCCGGTGGTATCGGCAGGTCTTCCTTTTTGCAATACTAATGTCATTGTCTTTTCCCCTTTGTTGTCTAGTAACCGATGGTGTCGTTTACGAGGATCACATGGATCCTGTCCGTATGTCTGGAATATCTCGTGATCAGGAACTGGCAGCAGATGGTATCCGGAGACTTGCAGTCGAAGCATTTTCCGGTTTCTTTGCAGGGAGTCTTGATGTCGAATCTCTGGGCGTTGATAGGTGCAGCCACGTTTCTCGCACGCTTCATGGCACTGTCTAAGTCTGCGCAGACCTTGTTCATGCCGACGATGAAGATTACTTTCCTCGGTCCCTGGGCTATGCAGGAGACACGGTTGGAATTGCCGTCGATATTGACCATAACACCGTCACTGGTGATGGCATTGGCACTGGAGAGGAAGATATCCGCATCGTAAGCTGCCATAAGTCCTGCTCTGGCATCCATCTTAGAGCGGTCGATATAGTGGTAATTGCCTGCTTCCAGTGCGGAGATCAGTCCGATCTCTCCGGCACTCATGCATCCGCCCATAGCGATGGTGCTTCCCTCCGGGATCAGCTCCAGTGCCTGCTTTAGTGCAGCTTCCTTATCCTCTGCGTAATAACCTGACATGTTACGGGACTGTAATCCCTTGATCACTGTTTTGGCCAGCTGTTCATTTCTTTTTCTGATCATTTCGTTCATCTCTTAACCTTCCTGCCTTTCCGTAATCTGCAAACTTTATTCCTGAGAACCAGATTCTTATTGACATCATTTTATCAAAAAAATAATTCTGTGTATAGCAACCATTTTATATTTGACAATACTTTTCGCATATGCTAGGATATTTCCAATATTAGGGAGTAGTTCACATCGGATAACCGGTGTTGTGTTGGTCGTCATCACGTTAGTGAAGCCACAGGCAGTCGCTAACCGGGCAGTACACTTCTACAGAAATGGAACGAGACTTTTATTGTATGTTTATCGTGCAGTAAAAGTCTTTTTTTTGCGTGATAAACAAAGGATCCGGGTACATTATTTAAGAAGGAGGATTTGTATATGACACAAAAAAACATCTGGAATATTTCTGTAAAAGAACTCATGGAAAAATATCAGGTGACAGAACAGGGGCTTACTACTGCCCGCGCGGAGGAGCTTCGCCTGGAAAAGGGTGAAAATATCCTACAGGAGAGCAGGCGCAAAAGTATACCGGAAGTATTTATCAGTCAGTTTGCTGATCTGCTGGTAGTAATCCTGATCATTGCGGCTGCGATCTCCATGTTTTCCGGCAATACGGAGAGTACCATTGTAATCCTGCTGGTACTGGTGATCAACGCCATCCTGGGTACCCTGCAGCATGTAAAGGCTCAGCGTTCTCTGGATAGTCTCAGGCAGTTATCTTCGCCCTGTGCAAAAGTCATTCGAGACGGTGTGAAACTGGAAATTCCATCGAAGAATATTGTGCCGGGTGACATTGTCATATTGGAAGCGGGCGACATGATCGTGGCCGATGGCCGTATCCTGCACAGCTATTCGCTGCAGGTCAATGAAAGCTCTCTGACAGGCGAGTCTGCCAACGTAGAGAAAACAGATGCCGTTATAGAGGGTGATGTGGCGCTTGCTGACCGGGCAAATATGGTCTATTCCGGAAGTCTGGTTACCTACGGACGCGCCGAGATGCTGGTGACTGCTACCGGCATGGAGACGGAGCTGGGTAAGATTGCAGGACTGATGAATGCAGCCAAAGAGCGCAAGACACCGCTGCAGGAAAGCCTGGACAAGTTCAGCAGCAGACTTGCCATACTGATCATGCTCATATGTGCTGTCGTATTCTGCCTGTGTATCTATCGCCGGATGACGCTGTTGGACTCCATGATGTTTGCAGTGGCACTGGCTGTTGCTGCGATCCCTGAGGCACTGAGCTCCATTGTGACCATAGTGCAAGCCTTTGGTACACAGAAAATGGCAAAAGAAAATGCAATTATCAAGAATCTGAAAGCTGTGGAAAGTCTGGGCTGTGTCTCTGTCATCTGCTCTGATAAGACCGGAACACTGACTCAGAATAAAATGACGGTACAGCAGATTTATATAGAAGACCGGTTATACGAACCGGATCAGCTTGACCTTTTGAATCAGACTCATCGCTATCTGCTCTACGACGCAGTCCTCAACAATGATTCCAGTATCGTCGATGACAAGGGCATCGGTGACCCTACAGAATATGCCCTTTTAGAGATGTTTCGAAGGATTAAAGCGGATACATCTTCTATTTTGAAAGAAGCAAATATGCATGAAGATATTCTCCGGCAGAACATGCAGCGTCTTGAGGAAGTGCCTTTTGATTCCGACAGAAAGCTGATGAGTACGAAATATATACTGCATGGTGTACCCACGATCCTCACCAAAGGTGCTGTGGATGTTCTCTTAGACCGCTGTGACTATGTGCGCTGCAGTGACGATATCCGTCCTATGACGGAAGCTGAAAAAGACAAGATCCGTATGCAGAATCAGCTTTTTTCGGAAAATGGCCTGCGTGTATTGTCTTTTGCTTACAAGGAATCGGATGAAAATCTCGACATCCATGCGGAGTATGGCTATACCTTCCTGGGCCTGATCTCTATGGTAGATCCTCCCAGAGAGGAATCTGCAGCTGCCGTTGCAGCTTCCAAGAGAGCCGGCATCCGTCCGGTCATGATCACCGGTGATCATAAGGTAACAGCAGTGGCGATCGCCCGCCGGATCGGAATATTCGAAGAAGGAGACCTTGCACTGACAGGTGCGGAGCTGGATGCCATGAGCGACAGCGAACTGGATGAACAGATAGCGCAAATCTCCGTCTATGCCAGAGTATCTCCCGAGAACAAAATCCGGATTGTAGAGGCATGGCAGCGCAGAGGTAATATTGTCTCTATGACAGGAGACGGTGTGAATGATGCTCCTGCATTGAAAAAGGCGGACATCGGTGTCGCTATGGGAATTACCGGAACCGAGGTGTCCAAGGATGCCGCAGACATGATTCTGTCAGATGATAATTTCGCAACGATCATCAAGGCAGTGGCAAACGGGCGTAATGTATACAGAAATATCAAAAATGCCATTTTGTTTCTGCTGTCCGGTAATACTGCCGGTATCTTAGCAGTATTATACACATCCCTGATGGGACTTCCTGTGCCTTTTACACCCGTACATCTGCTGTTCATCAACCTGCTGACCGATTCTCTTCCGGCCCTGGCAATCGGCATGGAACCGGCAGATGACGACCTTCTGAAGGAAAAGCCCAGGAATCCACGGGAAGGAATCCTCACCAGCGGCTTTATGATTACGATGATAACACAGGGTCTGCTGATCGCAGTAGCCTCCATGACAGCTTATCACATCGGACTGACCGTCAGTTCGGCTATGGCCTCTACTATGGCTTTTGCCACACTGACACTGGCCAGATTGTTCCATGGTTTTAACTGCCGTGGCAGCGAATCCATCTTCCGGCTGGGACTGACCTCGAACCGCTACAGTCTCTATGCTTTCGCCGCGGGAGTCTCTTTACTGGCACTGGTTATTTTCATCCCGGGACTGCACAGTGTATTCAGCGTAGCCGATCTGACTACGTCGGCACTCGGTCAGATCGTAGGTCTCGCTCTCATGCCGACAGTGATTATACAGATAACGAAAATTATCAGGCATAGATAATTGGTTTAATCAATATCTTCCACAGACTGCAATCTTTCCTTTTTTACCTTCAGATATTCTTCCGCATAATGTGTCTCTTCGTTGGTTGTCAGAATTACCTCCTGCCCCTGCGGCATATCAATATCCGTTGCCGCAAGCAGGAGGGAATCCTCCTTCAGCCAGCTTTCCAGCCCTGTGAAAAACTGCGGGTCGTAGTGATCTGCCCCGTTCAGCTCATTATGATATCTGTCAAAGGAATAGTCCACGGGAGACAATACATTATAGTCATAATAGCAGACACCCTGCCCTGTCCAGAAGCTTGTCACTACCAGATAATCGTAGCCGTCTTTTTGTGTAAGGAATATCTGTACGTTCCCGGCATGAGCAATGGCAAATTCCTGCGACCACAGCGGGATGATTCCATATTGTCCGTCTCCCAGATACTCGTAGACCTCTACCGTTCCCCAGTTTCCTGCCTTATGCAGTGCTTCCGTAAAGTCTTCGTTTTCCTCCTCCAGATAGACCTTCGTTACGACCTTTTCCTTGTAGCCGTTATGGGTCAGATCATAATATCCGGTATAGACCTCTGTCATATCCGGTTCTTCTTTTTCGATATTCTCCTCTTCCAGATAACGAGAATATGTTTTTTGTACCGAAAAATCTCCCAGAGAAAAATTACCATCTTTTTGCATGGATACCGGTGCCGTTATATTAAAGCCAGTCTCATAAACCAGGTCCGCCATCTCGTTCATATTTATGCCAACCCCTACATTTGCAAAGGGCTGTCCTCCACGAAAATCATACCGGATCTGCGCCCCCACACCGATGCTTTTATAAGTGTATCCTTCCAGTTTCTGCAACAGACGGGTCTGATCCAGATCAATACTCTTCTGAGCATCTATCTTTCCGTTTTTATCCAGAAAATCCACATGAAGTGTATGGAACTGTTCATCCAGCGTATCCGCCGCAAGGATCCGTCTGTCAAAATCTTCAACCACATTTGTATATTCGGAGACCTTCGGGGTTCCTTTCTGTACATCTACATAATACAGTCCTTCCACATAAATACCGGTTCCTGTCCCCTGTATGGTAGAAATATAGTACTCCTTGTCGCCATCCCCATCATAATCTGCGGCTTCTACCGCAGGTGGTGCCGAATACATATTTCGCCAGGGAATCCCCACCCTGTATTCCCGGTCTCCGTCGTGGATCACCAGACAGTCTTCTGCACCGTTGCCCCAGACACTGACCGTCTCATCATAGGAATAGGACAACACCCCATATTCTCCTTCCGGCAGTTCCCGGGCAGCATCCACCGAGACCTGATCCGCCAGGGTTTTCTCCTGATATAGTCCGGTCTGGTAGGTAATTTTCTCCGGCTCAGGTTCCGTTGTCGTCTCCGGGATTATCTGTGAGGTGGCTGGAGTGGCTGTAGCGGTTTCCTGACTGATTCCTTCTGCCTGAGCAGATTCGGTATCAGAGATTTCCAAAGCGTCCCTACTGCTGCCGCAGCCTGTCAGAGAAAATGCCACGATCAATGCCAGTAATCCGCTACTTATTTCTTTGTGAAGCTTTCTTTTGTACATACGCCCTCCCCCTATAGCCGGTAAATACATTTTCTATCTTTATCATATCTAACGAATCTGGCAAAGTAAAGCCCAAAAAAGCCCAAAAAGTGCCGACACCATGCTTTTCGGTATCGGCACCTTTTCTTTTTAAAATGCTGAAAATCACTCTGAAGACATTGTAACACCTAAAGCCAGCTTTAGATCAAGAATTATTGTTTTACATATCTCTGATTTTTACTATTTGGCTTTTCCGGCAATGTCATTTTTATTAGTCCCAACTCTATGGCAGGCTTGATATAATTTTTTCGAAATGTTTCCTTGGATTTCAAATGCAGTGCCTCCATGATCGCATTAGCGGTATAGGGAACGTCGTACTCCATTACTTCCAACATCCGTTTTACATATTCTGACATATTTTCATTTGTCTTATTTACCTGTATGATAACTTCATCTAATACCTGATCTATCATTCTTAACATAAATTCTATAAAAACATCTGAATTTCCATTCACATGGCATTTTGCTATTGCATCATAATATTCTGCCTGGAATCTTTCAATCTGACTTTCCAACGGAATATATTCAAACACATTTCTCCAACGGTATAGCATTACCGTATGCCATAATCTGGCCATTCTTCCATTTCCGTCTGCAAAAGGATGTATAAACACAAATTCGTAATGAAAAACAGCTGACACAATAAGCGGATGTATTGTCCCTTCACTGTTTTTAACCCATGAAAATAAATCCTTCATCAGTTCATTTACCATATTCGGCGGCGGTGCCACAAAAATACACTGATCTCCGGAAAAGACACCCTCTTCCCCTTTTCTGAATAAGCCGGATTCCTCTACTGTTCTATAGGTCATTATTCCATGGATTTTTTTCAGATCTGACATGCTTTGAGGATTTATTTCCGAGATTTTTTCATATGCAGCATATGCATTTTTCACCTCTTGTATTTCCTTTTGATCTCCCAATACAAGATGACCATTGATGACATCTCTCACTTCAGCCAGAGACAAGGAATTTGCTTCTATTTTTAAGGAAGAATGAATGGATCGGATCCGGTTGTTTTTCCTTAAATGCGGCCTTGCCTCTAATTCCCTGTGACTGCTTATTTTACCTACTTTTTCAGATATAGAAGAAACAAGCTCCAACATTTTATTTGAGATTGTATATGGCGGTTCATATTTTCCCATTTATGTCACTCCATCTTGCTTATTATCTTGCTTACTATCTTACTCGTTTTGGATATCATTAGCAATCTTTTTATTTTTTGTGTGTAGCTCAAGATTATATTAGGTGATCTAATAATATAAATCTGCTAATTCCATTATGAAGAGAGCCACAAAGCACTATACTATCAAGATCAACACACGATAAGTGGTGATCTTTTAACTAAAAATGGGCGGCCGTTGGCTTTGGAAAGCGGCCGTTCTAAAACAAAATTGAGACCGTTGGGCACTGTAAACTGCAGGAAAGCTAGGAATCCAATGATAACCGGTCACTTGGGGAGCTTTTTTTATACTTTTCTGACGAAATGTCTGATATCACATGGATACAGGCTTTTCAAATGCTGCTCCAAATGTTCAGAACAATGCTTTCAGATAACACTGAACTTTCAGACGAAAAAATCGATGAATTGGCGAATGCATTTATGGATGCGCAAGAAAAGAACCTGAAAGATATGATTTTTCAGGTTCCTTCTTTATCATTACGAAACACTTATCTGTAAGCACTTACGATTGCCGTTACATATACTGCAATGATTACAATGCTCGCAACAAATACTGTTATTTTGAAGATGTTTATTCTTATCGGTTTCTGTCCATTGTCTCTCAAATATTGGTTACAGATATTAACACTTTCCATTGCCAGACCTGCCGTTTCCGCAGCGTATGCTGCTTCTGCTGTTTCCGCGCCTACGGAATGTGCGACACTTCGTCCAAGATTCACAGATCTTCCGCGATCTGATAACTCTTTGGCTCCCTTTAACCAGAATCCTAAATGCTGGCATACAATCTGTAGTCTCGCATATGCAATGGCACCCCAGAATAGTGGAACGAAACATAACACAAATGTAATTCCCATTGAATAGAGCCATTCTGATAGATATTCTGTTGGATCCAATATCTGAAATGTTGCTATTGTATATATAAATCCCATAACAATCGTTAATGCAAACGGAATGAGAAACCCAACACCAACCTGCAGCAATATAATTGATCTTCTTGCAATCTTATAACTATTATTCTGTACTTTCTTATATGTTTCGGTGTCGTAGTTTTTCGACTGAAACGCAGCGTCATGCCATCCCATGTATATTTCCTTCCTGGTATACTTTCTGTAATATGGTAAATACGAGTCATTCTGAAACAAAATAATTATATCATGATGTGGAAGCTTGGACAACATTTTGTTATAAAAAATAGATTTCTCAAACTTCGCACATAGATTTTAGCTATGCACCTTGAAAATTCAATACCTGGCAGTTATTCAGTTGTCAATGTTCTGACCTTAAGATAGATTTAGAAATCTGCTTATCATTTTGAATCGCTTGTGTTATACTTTTATTCATAGCATGAGCCTCCGGTTTGTATTGTTTTTTAACAACTCAATTATACCAAAACCATTGGTTTCATGCTATTTTTATGCCAGTTATTATTGAATTTTCAAGGTGCATAGGCACATTTTAATGTGCGAAGTTTGAGATACTATTTAAAATTATCATTCTGAGAGAAAGGAATTCCGACTATGGGAATCAGATTAGTCTGCAGTGACCTCGATGGTACACTTTTACAATATGGAAAAAAAGAATTAGAGGGGGAAATTTTTGACCAGATCCGGGCACTTCATGACCGGGGGATCCTGTTTTGCCCGGCGTCTGGAAGACAGTATACCAGCCTGCGGAAGCTGTTCGCTCCGGTGGCGGATTGCTGTATTTTCCTGTGTGAAAACGGTGGCGTGATCTACAAGGACGAGCAGTGCATTGCGAAAAATCCCATGCCCCGTGCCCTGGCAGAAGAGATTGCGGAGGATCTGTGGAATCGTAGTGACGGTCAGGGCGAAATCATGCTCTCCGGACAGAATACGGCGTATCTGATGGAACGTGGGCTGGGAATGCTGGACAGAATAAAGTTTATCGGCAACAACTATCAGGTCATTCAGGATCCCTCCGAAATTCCGGAGGACATCGTAAAGGTCTCCGTATATCTCCATGAAGGCGTAGCGGCTTATGCTGACCGTTTTGTCCCCCGGTGGGTGCAGGCGAACTGTGCGGTGGCGGGACCTTACTGGATCGATACCACCTTTGCCAACAAAGGCATCGGTGTCACCTCTATCTGCAG
>OICI01000493.1_pt1 | contig 12554 bp, 9 predicted proteins | sample 1581261 | NCBI WGS metagenome assembly OICI01 (sample SAMEA3882520, study PRJEB24775) | human gut metagenome | biome: human-associated habitat; feature: intestine environment; material: feces | place: Netherlands | collected 2009/2010 | reverse complement strand
AGCTCACACCTTCTGCGGTGCTCTGGCCGGGAGTGGTGCTGACCACCGGTTCGCCCTTGGCCTGTGCCACACAGTTTGCAACAGCATCCTTAACGGCATCCGAGGTAATGGTCGCACCGGAATGACCGTCGATCTCGGCGCTCTGAGCCTTGAGGATCTGCTCCTTCAGCTCATCGCCAATGTCCTTGCCAAAGCCCTCGGTTTCACCGGAAACATCAATGGTCACATCCGTGATGCTCTCAGCGTCAAAGGTCATGGTGACGGTAACGTCTGAGCTGATGCCCTTGGAGGTGGCAGAATAACTGCCGGGAGTGTAAGTACCGCTGGCAGAAGCAGTGCTGGAACTGCCGGAGGAACCGGAGCAGCCCACCAGAGCCCCTGCCATAGCAGCCCCCAGCGCACCAATGGATGCGGTGTGCAGGAACTGTCTTCTGGAAACCTTGTTTGCCATGAAATCTTCTCCTTTTGGTATGTTGTTCCGTTCGTATACGGCGATTGACAAAAGAATAGCAATTTCAGGAAAGAGTTGCAATCATCCTGCGCAACTGGGCGTTTCCATTGCGTAGTTGGACAAAAAGCCCTGCGTAATGGGGAGGTATGCCGGGGCAGATGCGCCGAAGTCACTGATGAATCTGTATGGCGGAATAGCGAGCGTCTGTAGTTTCTATATCCTCTTTGTTTTTCCAGAGGTTTGGACGGTAATTCGGGTCATAAGCAATGACAGCGCTCAGCTTTTTGGCGCAGGCGGCAGCATCCAGCGTAGCGGTGCGGAAGGGGCAAGGTCGATCAAAACTTCACCAATCGTTACAATATCCATGGCTGCTCCTTTCAGCGATGCACCAGCAGCGCCTGATAGGGTTCCAGCTCCACATCTGCCAGCCAGACGGAAGTGCCCTCCGGGGTGTGATACTCGCCGCCCAGAGCGTCCAGACTTGCCCCTGCCGGGTACTCGGTAAAGTTGAACAGTCCCACCAGCGTTTCCTCGCCGCGCTTGCGTACCAGTGCCAGCACGCCGGGGTTGTGGCTGTCCCAAGTTGTTACCCACGCATCCGGGGCAAAGCAGGGGTCTGCCCGCATTTGGCGCAGCTGCTCCATGCCCTGCCACAAAGCGTTTTGCAGCGTGCCCTTCCGGGTGCGCTGCTTTGCGTCCTCCCAGTTGAATTTGCTGCGGTGCAGGTTGCGGCTGTCCTCCACACGGTCGGGGTCGTTTTTGTAGTCCCAGCCATTGAGCTGTGCAATTTCATCGCCGCAGTTCAGCATGGGGAAGCCTTGCAAAAACGCCATAGCAGTGTGCAGCAGCAGGTCACGCTTCACGGCGTAGTCCAGTGCGGTCTTATCGTCCTTTTCCAGTGCCTGCTCCACGCCGCACAGGCTGGCAGTGGTGCCGCAGCTTCGGGCATCGCCAGTAGCGGGGTCGTAGTTGTACAGCTCACCCTTTGCCCAGCTGCCGGGGAAATTGCCCTCGTAGAAGTGGTACAGATATTCCTTGTGCTTCTGGGGGTCAATGCCCAGCCGATTTTCCACCGCCTCGTCCAGACCCCAGCCGATATCATCGTGGCAGCGCAGATAGTTCACGAACCAGCAGTTGTCCGGCAGGGCGTGGAGGGCATCCAGCTGCGCCTTCAACAGCCGGGTGTCCCGGCTGGCAAGGGCACCCCACAGGTTGACCATGGTGGACACGTTGTAGAGCATGTGGCATTCCGGCTTTTCCGGGGTGCCGAAATAAGCTGCCAGCTCCTTGGGAGCCATGACCACCTCGCCCTTGAGGATGACCGCCGGGCAGACGCATTCCAGCACCATGCGGAGCATCCGCACGATGGTGTGCACCTGCGGCAGATTGCGGCAGGTGGTGCCCAGCTGCTTCCAGATGTAGGGCACGGCATCAATGCGGAACACCTCTACGCCCAGATTTGCCAGATGCAGGATGCTCTTGGTCATGTCCACGAACACCGCCGGGTTTGCGTAGTTCAGGTCCCACTGGTAGTCGTGGAAGGTGGTCAGCACCCACTTGTGCATCTCCTCACACCAGGTAAAGTTGCCGGGCGCAGTGTTGGGGAACACCTGCGGCACAGTCTGCTCGTATTGGTCGGGGATGGTGCGGTCGTCATAGAGGTGGTAATAGGCCTGAAACCACGGGTCGCCCGCCTTTGCCGCCATGGCCCAGCGGTGGGTGCTGGCGGTGTGGTTCATGACAAAATCCAGACACAGGCTGATGCCTGCCTTGCGCAGTTCACGGGTCAAGTTTTCCAGATCTTTGTTGGTGCCAAGGGCCGGGTCTACGGTGTCGAAATCCTCCACCGCATAGCCGCCATCGTTGTGGGGATGGGGCATCTGCAGCAGGGGCATCAGGTGCAGATAGGTCAGCTTCTGCTCCTTGAGGTAGGGCAGCTTCTTTGCCAGTTCTTTCAGATTTCCGGCAAAGAGGTCGGTGTACATGGTCATGCCGAACATATTGCCCCGCTTGTACCACTCCGGGTCGGCAGAGCGTGCCTTGTCCAGTGCTTTCAGCTCGGCGCTGCGGGCGTTGTAGGCTTCTGCCATCTCCCGCTCCAGAACCTCCAGCCCTTCCCGGTTGTGGTACAGTTCCATGAACAGCCATTCCAGCTCGTCCTTGTGCTTGGCAAACCGGGATGCAAATTCCTGTTTTGCTGCCATGGTTCAGCCCTCCACTTCTGCAAGGGTGGGCATGGCGGGGATAGCACCATGTCGGCTGGTGGTGATGCTGGCCGCTTTGTTGGCAAAAGCCAGAATGCCTTCCAGCTTGTCCACCGTCAGGGTGTCCAGCTCCTCCTTGCAGAGCTTGGACAGAGCAGCCCCAAAGAAGGTATCGCCTGCGCCGTTGGTGTCGCCCACCTTGCAGGGAACGCCAGCCACATGGCCGGTCTTGTCCCCAAAGCGGTAGAATACGCCGTTTGCACCCAAGGTGACGAAAATCAGCCGGATGCCGTTCTGTGCCAGCTGTGCCGTGCCGCTTTCGCAGTCGGTGGTGCCGGTGAGCAGGGGCAGCTCTTCATCGGACACTTTCAGAATATCCACCAGCGGCAGGGGTGCTTTCATCTGAGCAATGGCATCCTCTTTGTTCTTCCAGAGGTTTGCACGGTAATTCGGGTCATAAGTAATGACAGCACCCAGCTTTTTGGCGCGGGCGGCAGCGTCCAGCGTAGCGGTGCGGGAGGGGTCAGCGGTCAGGCTGACAGAGCCGAAGTGGACGATTTTGGCAGCTTTCAGAGCGCCCTCCGAAATGTCCTCTTTGCTCAGCATCACGTCAGCGTTGGCGCTGCGGTAGAAGCTGAAATCCCGCTCGCCGGTGGCATCCACTGACACGACGGCCATGGTGGTGGGATGGTCTGCATCCACCGCCATGCCGGAAACGTCCACCTTGTTTTCTGCCAGAACCTCTTTCAGGTAGCGGCCAAAGGCATCCGCACCTACCTTGCCGATAAAGGCGGTCTGTGCGCCCAGTCTGGAAGCAGCCACAGCCAGATTGGCCGGGGCACCGCCGGGGTTTGCGGCAAACTGAGGAATGCCGCGCTCATCCTTGCCGGTCTGGGTCAGGTCGATCAAAACTTCACCAATCGTTAAAATGTCCATACGTTTTCTCCTTATTTTTATCCTATAAGCTAAAACCCAACGATCACCGCTGGAACAGATAATGAATGTAAGCGGCTGCACGCTCCGGGTGCGGTGCATTCTGCACCACCCCAAGATAGACCTTGCCAGAAAAACCTGCCTGCCTGACAAACGGCGTGTCCGAAATATCCAGCACGGTCCCACCGGCGTTCAGACCCGGCAGTGCATGGAAAGACGCATCCAGTGTCCGCAGATCGAGAAAATAATCATCTGCCAGCAGTCGATCCCGTGCATATTCGTCCATCAGAACAACATCTAACCGCTGGGCACTGACTGCACCCAGCAGCTTCATCTCCGAAGCATATACATACTGCTCCTCTGCGCGTTCGCTTTCGCTGAGCAGCAAGCCGGACAGCAGATCGACCTGTTGCTTTTTGGTCAGACCCTGCGCCTCGGCAAAGCCGGTGGTAAGCTGTTCCGTCAGATCAGACCCGGCAGTGATATTTACCAGACCAAGGTATAGCACATCCTCTTTTTTCGTCACATGGCGGTAGGCTGCATACCCGAGGATATAGACGACGATGAGTACGATCGCAATGGGCAGCTTGTAATATGCCCAGATGTGCTCCCACTTTTTGCGCCCATGGAGGGAGCGGAGCGTATCCCGGTCAGTTTTCGTCATGGTCGTATTCCTCGTGTACTGCATCAGGGTCTCCACCGATCAGATAGAGGATCCGAAGCATCAGAAAGGAGCAGAGCATGGCGCAGAAGCCCATGCCCAGCAGGAATGCAGGCGTGAACACAAACACTATGACGTACCCCATGATGCCATAGATCGCCGCCATCAGCAGGGTGCAAAACAGATACCGGACACCCACGAGAAACGCTGTTTTCAGGATGCCGAAGGTGGTGTTTTCAAACCGTGCCAGCAGAGGAAAGGCATACAGCAGAACGATGCCGTACAGAACTGCCGCACCAATAAGCACTGCAGTGAGCAGCGTCCAGAAAATGTTTTCGCTCCACATTCGGCGCAGCACAAAGCCATCCGCAGCCAGGAAACTGCCGACTGCCAGCAGGATCAGCCAGAGTTTTGTGGCGGGCTTAAAATTTTCCCGGAACGCCTTAAAAAACATCCGGGTCAGACCATCGTCCCGATCTTCCGCCATTTTGAGCGTGACGTAGAACAATGCGGTCGTAGAAGCCCCTATGGTAACGATGGGCAGGCTGCACACGAGCCATAAGATGTTCAGGTAAGCACTGTAAGTCAATTTCGTCAGCACAGCAAACAGCGGCTTGTCCGTATTGCACAGGTCACGCATGGGGGTTCTCCTTTCGCTCAATCTCCTGTGGATTCGCGCAGGATCAGGTTGGTTTCCGTATAGACGGTGCGATAGTTCAGCGATGGCTCTTCGATGCGGGTCATAAGCAGATTGGCAGCGGTGTAGCCCATGATCTGTCCATGGATATGGATCGAAGTCAGACGGGGGGCAAAGTAGGAAGCCTCCTGACTGTCATCGAAGCCGCAGACCCAGATATCATCGGGAACCGAATACCCCAGCTCATTCAATGCCTTGACCAGATCCATGGCAACAAAGTCATTGGCGCAGACAAAGGCATCCGGCATCGTTTTGAACCGACGTATGGTTTCGTACAGGGATACCGGATAGTTCTGCTGTCCAGATGGCATCGCACAGGTGCTCAGGCCTTCTGTCAGACCAAAGTACTCCACTGCATCCTTATAAGCCATATAACGCTCAAAGAAGGACTGACAGTGGTTTTTATCCCCCGCAAAGCTGATGCGTTTTTTGCCGCGCTGGACCATGTGTGTCACCGCATTCTGGATTTCAATGCGGTTTTCCATATAAAGGCGGTCAGCTTTAAGAGGAGGACGCATATCCATCACAGGGGTGTCTACAAACAGCAGCGGAACATCCAGATCGCACAGCATCTGTGCGTAGTCATAGTCGAATACTTCAAAGCAGATGATGCCAGCTGTGCGCTGGATGTTGAGAGAAGATGGAAGTTTTTTCTCTTTCAGCTCTATGGGAGAAATGCGATGAATGGTCATGCCGCTGTGCAGATGGTTGATTTCCGACTGGAAACGATCCAGCATCGTGGAGGAAAAGTGAGAGCTGCTCAGAAACTGGGTCGTCAGCATGGCGATCTCCCGTTTGTCACTCGGCAGAATGAAAGGCTCTGCTGCTTTTGCAGCGTCTTCCTGAAACAGCGGCAGATAGGCGAACTGCTTATAGCCCATTTCGGCGGCTTTGCGCAGGATCTTCTCCCGTGTGGCATCTGCCAGCACACCGGTGTTGTTGATGGCCTTTGAAACTGTGTTGCGGGAAAGCTGCAGTTCGTTTGCAATATCCTGAATGGTGACCTTGGTTGCCATAAGTCATCCTCTTTCTTTATAATATAGGAGCGGATGTTCTTTTTTTATAGATAAAGTCTGGTGACGGATCTTGTTCTTTATGACTCCAGTATAGTGCAAATGCACAAATTAGTCAAACGTAAAAATGCAAATCATCATTTTGCATATTTGCGCACTTTCGAATTTGTGCATCTGTACAAATCCACAGTATTTCTTGATATATACTATGAATTATCGTTGACATTCGCTTGCTTGCGTGGTATAAATGAATTACAGAGTTTTACATTTGCACAATCGAAGCGATGAAAACGTAAAATTCAAAGGTGCAAATGTAAAATGCAAATCAAACGGCAAGCAAATCAAAAAGGAGGAGAATGATTCATGAAAGCAAAGACGGCCTCGCCGGAAACGGCTGTGCTGACAGCAGAACGCAAGCTGCACAACACATGGGTCTACATCAAACGGCATTGGCAGCTTTACCTGTTGTTCCTGCTGCCTGCCGTGGTGCTGACGCTGGTGTTCAAGTACGCTCCCATGGGCGGTGTGCTGATCGCGTTCCAGAAGTACAATCCCTTCAAAGGCATCTGGGGCAGCGAGTGGGTAGGCTTCAAAAACTTTACCCGCTTCATGTCCTCGCCGGACTTCCAGCGCTATCTGATCAACACCCTGAAGCTGAGCGTCTACGGTCTGCTGTGGGGCTTCCCGATCCCCATCCTGCTGGCATTCCTGCTCAACCGTATCGAGAGCAAGAAGATCAAGCAGAAGGTGCAGCTGGTGCTGTATATGCCCAACTTCATCTCGGTCATCGTGCTGTGCGGTATCGTTCGGGTGCTGCTGAGTGTCACCGGCCCGGTGAACGGCCTGCTTCACACCAGCATCAACTTCATGACGCTGCCGGAAGCGTTCCGCCCCATCTACATCATCAGCGGCATCTGGCAGGGTGCCGGCTGGGCATCCATCATGTACACCGCATCCCTTTCTAACGCCAGCAAAGATCTGAAGGAAGCTGCGATGATCGACGGCGCAAACCTGATCCAGCAGATCATGACGGTGGAGTGGCCCGCCATTAAGGATATGGTCGTTATTCAGTTTATCCTGCAGGCAGGCAACATCATGAGCATCGGTTTTGAAAAAGCCTATGCCCTGCAAACGGACCTGAACCTGAACACTGCCGAGATCATTGCAACGTACGTTTATAAAAAGGGCCTGTTGGACGGCGATTACAGCTTTTCCACGGCAGTCGGTCTGTTCAACACCATTGTCAACGTCATCCTGCTGATCGCAGTGAACAAGATCGTTGCCAAAATGAACGATGGCAAGGGCTTGTAAGGAGGGGTTTACCATGGCAAAACAGAAAAAATCAAAAATGGCCCTCTACACCAGACAAGATAAGATCATCCTGTACTGCGGCTACGCACTTCTGGGCTTGTTCCTGCTGGCGATCATCGTTCCGATGATCTACATCGTCATCGCGTCCTTTATGGACCCGGTCACTCTGCAAAACAAGGGAATCTCCTTTGATTTCAGCAAGTGGAGTCTGGATGCTTACCAGCGTGTCGTTTCGGACAAGCAGATTTGGGTCGGCTTCAAGAACGCAGTACTTTACTCGATCATCTTCACCATCATCTCGGTAGCTGTGACGATGCTTGCCGCTTATCCCATGTCGCTGCCGGACTTCAAAGGCAAAACGATCTTCAACACCTTGTTTGTGATCACGATGTTTTTCAGCGGCGGTCTGATCCCCACCTACCTGCTCATCAACAATCTGGGTCTGCTGGATTCCATGTGGGCGGTCATTCTGCCGGGAGCATTCAGCGTGTGGAACATGATCATTGCCCGTACCTATTATCAAGGCGTCCCGCGTGAGCTGCGCGAAGCTGCGGATGTGGATGGAGCCAGCGAGATGCTTTACTTCTTCAAGATCCTGCTGCCCGTCTGTATGCCGGTGGTGGCAGTTCTGGCTCTGTGGCAGTTCGTGGCAATGTGGAACAGCTACTTTGACGCCATGATCTACCTGAACAGCGCATCGAAGCAGCCGCTGCAGCTGGTGCTGCGTTCCATCCTGATCCAGAGCCAGCCGGAATCCGGCATGATCGCAGATATCCAGAGCACTGCCGAACGTGCGAAGATGGCAGAGCTGCTCAAATATGCAACCATTATTATTTCCAGTCTGCCGCTGCTGGTGATGTATCCCTTCTTCCAGAAGTATTTTGATGCCGGCATCATGGCTGGTTCCATTAAAGGCTGAGGATATTCCAGAATTTTATAAGCAGGTACGCTCATCTGTTACACGAAAAAAGAAACATGAAAAAGGAGAAAATACCATGAAAAAGCTGATCTCTCGCCGCAACTTCCTCAAGGTCTGCGCTCTGGCGGGCTCTGCCGCTGCTCTGTCTGCCTGTGGCGGCGGCAAATCCACCGGCAGCAGCAATTCTGCTGCCGCAGCTGTGGACACGACCGGTGCCGTTACATTTCCGCTGTCCGAAAAGGTCACCTTTACCGGTATGACCAGCTTCCCTGTGGGCAGCGAACCCGAGCCGAACAACCGCACCATCTTCAAGCGTCTGGAAGAGCAGACCAATGTGCACATCGACTGGACCGCCATCCAGTCCGACCAGTGGAGCGATAAGATCACCCTGAATATGTCCAACCCCAACACCCTGACGGATTTTGTTTTTACTGCTGATTTTACCGACAGCAATCTGCTGCGCTACGCAGATCAGGGTGTCATCCTCAATCTGGAAGACTACATTGACAACAATATGCCTTATCTCCAGAAGGTCTTTGAGCAGTACCCGGAGTACCGCACCATGTGCACCGACAGCGATGGCCACATCTGGGCACTGCCCTGGATCGAGCAGCTCGGCTCAGAAAAGACCGCCATCCAGACCATTGGCAACATGAGCTTCATCAATACCAAGTGGCTGAACTTCCTCGGTCTGTCGATGCCCACCACAGTGGACGAGTTTGAGCAGGTGCTGATGGCATTCCGTGATAACGCCGCTTCTATCAAGGCAGAGTATGGCATTGACGGCGACATCATCCCCATGTCCTGCATCGTCAACAACGGCGATCAGGACCCCAGCATCCTCATCAATGGCTTTGGCGAAGGCTACGGCGATGCAGACAAAGACCGCCATATCGCTGTTACCAACGACCGGAAAGTCATCTGTGCCGCCACCCAGCAGGGCTACCGTGATGGTCTGGACTGGCTGCACAAGCTGTATGCCGAGAAGCTCATTGACCCGGAGTGCTTCACGCAGGAGTGGTCCACCTATGTTTCCAAGGGCAAGGCTGGCCGCTATGGTGTCTGCTTCAGCTGGGATGTTGCCAACATTGACAACCTGACCGACTGGGAGCCGCTGCCTGCCCTGACCGCCGATACCCGGAATATCACTCCGCAGAACGGCTCTTTCACCAGCGGCTTTGCCCGCGGCAGATGCGTTGTCACCGCAAAGGCGGCTAATCCTGCACTGGTTTGCGCATGGCTGGATCAGATGTACGCACCCCTCCAGTCTCCGCAGAACAACTGGGGTACTTACGGCGATGCGGAAGGCTTTAACATTTTTGAACTGTCCACCAACGATAAGGGCGAGCCCATGCTGAAGCACGCTCCTCTGGGCGATGCTTCTCCCGTGGAAGTCCGTGAAGCGCAGTGTGTCAGCGGGCCTCTGGCGGTTCTGGATGATTACTATGGTGTATACGTTACCTGCCCGGACGATGCACAGTACCGTCTGGACTGGATCAAGGAGATCTACACCCCGGATATGAACAACGATTATGTCTATCCCAATGTCTTTATGAGCAACGAGGACACCGAGCAGGTCTCTAACCTGCAGGCAGATCTGCAGACCTACATGAATACGCAGAAGGCGAACTGGATCATGAACGGCACTAAGGATGCAGAGTGGAACGACTATCTGAGCAAGCTGGAAGCCTACGGCCTGTCCGACTATCTGGGTATTATGCAGAAATATCTGGATGCTTACTACGCATAAGAATTCTTTCCTTTGGAGGATTCCATGAACGATTTGACTTTACAAAAAGCCCGTGCCTACGAGGCCGAGCACGGCGCTGCCATTTCCCCGGCGGAACGCCCTGCTTACCACATGACCCCCTATGTGGGCTGGCTGAACGACCCCAACGGTTTCTCTTATTATAAAGGGAAGTATCACCAGTTCTATCAGTATAACCCCTACGATGTGCGGTGGGCGCCCATGCACTGGGGTCACGCCGTCAGCACCGACCTGCTGCACTGGGAGTATCTGCCCTGTGCGCTGGCACCGGATTCCCCGGTGGACAACGGCCCCGGCTGCTTCTCCGGCTCTGCCACCGAGATGGATGACGGCAAGCAGCTGCTGATGTACACCAGCGTGATTGCAGAAAAGCAGCCCAATGGGGAGATGCGGGATATCCAGACCCAGAGCATTGCCATCGGTGACGGTCTCAACTACGAAAAGCCTGCCTGCAACCCGGTGCTGACCCAGAAAGACCTGCCGGAAGGCTTCAGCAAGTTTGACTTCCGGGACCCCAAGATCTGGCGTGAGGCCGACGGCACCTACTCCGCCGTCACCGTCTGCCGGGCCGAGGACGACAGCGGCGCAGCGGCACTGTTCCAGAGCAAGGACGGCTTCGACTGGCACTTTGTCACGGTGCTGGAACGCTGCAACAATCAGTACGGCAAAATGTGGGAGTGCCCGGACTTCTTCCCGCTGGATGGCAAGCAGGTCCTGATGCTCGGCCCCATGGAGATGCTGCCCAAGGGCGAGTTCCACAACGGTCACAACGTGATTGCCTTCATCGGCAGCTACGACGAAGCCACCCACACCTTCACCAAGGAAAACGTGCAGCTGATGGACGGCGGCATCGACTTCTACGCCACCCAGACCACCCTTGCCCCGGATGGCCGCCGGATCATGACCGCATGGCTGCAGACATGGTCGGACACCGAGGATAAGCCCCAGGGCTGCAAGTGGTTCGGGCAGACCATCTGCCCCCGGGAACTGCATATCAAGGACGGACGCATTCTTCAGACCCCGGTGCGGGAGCTGGATGCCGTCCACGGCAAGCGAATCTTCCACGAAAATGTGACGGTGCAAAGCGAAACTTCTCTGGAAGGCATCAAGGGCCGTGTGGCCGACCTGACCGTCACGGTACAGCCCGGCGAATACCGCTCCTTCACCCTGAAGCTGGCCGCCGATGCAGACCATCACACCAGCCTGACCTACGACCCCTACACCTCCGAGCTGACGCTGGATCGCAGCTATGCCGGTTCCCGTGCCGACATCGTTCACCGCCGCAGCTGCAAGGTGCGCAGCCAGAACGGTGCGCTCAAGCTCCGCATCCTGCTGGATAAAAACAGCATCGAAGTTTTCGCCAACGATGGTGAGCAGACCATGACCGCATGGATCTACACCCCCCAGTCTGCCGATGGCATCACCTTTGCCGCCGATGGCAAAGCAACTGTTACGGCGGAACAGTTTGAACTGAATCTGTAACCTGATATTCCCATCATTTCTCCTTCATTGAATACAGCCCCGCTTTGGCTTCTCCTTCGCCAAAGTGGGGCTGTGTTTTTGTATGGGTTCTATGCTTTCTGCCCCCGTTCCGGGGGCTTTTTTGTGTCCGGGAGGCAGCGTTTTCTGAAAACGCAGCCAAACTGCAAAAAAAGTTACAATTTTCTCATCAAAAAAGGCGGTTTCCCATTGACAGCCTTGTTATAATAGGAGTGTAAGATTTTTGAGCCAGCACTCTGCGGCTCTGATTGCTGAACGGCCCTTGCGGGCTTTTGGAAAAAGAAAGAGGCATACAGCATTATGACGAATATCGATATTTTCTCCGGCTTCCTGGGTGCCGGCAAGACGACTCTGATCAAGAAGCTCATCAAGGAATCCTTTGCGGGCCAGAAGGTGGTCCTGATCGAGAACGAGTTTGGTGAGATCGGCATCGACGGCGGCTTCCTGAAGGAGTCCGGCATCCAGATCAACGAGCTGAACGCAGGCTGCATCTGCTGCTCTCTGGTGGGCGATTTCCGCACCGCGCTGCAGCAGGTGGTGGAGCAGTACCACCCCGACCGCATCGTCATTGAGCCCTCCGGTGTGGGCAAGCTGAGCGATGTCACCCGCGCTGTGGAGGGTGTGGCTGAGCATCTGGATGTGAAGCTGAACAGCTTTGTCACCGTGGCCGATGTCAACAAGGTCAAGATGTATATGAAGAACTTCGGTGAGTTCTATGATGATCAGATCAGCCACGCAAGCTGCATCATCCTGAGCCGCACCCAGACCGCCAGCGAGGAGAAGATCGCCGCTGCGGTTGCCATGCTGCGCGAGAAGAATCCCACCGCTACCATCGTGACCACCGCATGGGATTCCCTGACCGGCGAACAGATCCTGAAGGCCATGTCCTCCAAGGACGATTTCAAGGCAGAGCTGATCGCCATGGCTGCCAAGGCCAATGAGAAGCACGCCGAGGAGGACGAGGAAGAAGAGCACGAGCATCATCACCATCATTACGATGAGAACGGTGTGTGCAGCTGCGGCCATCACCACCATGATCACGATGACGATGACGACGATGATGAGGACGAGCACGAGCATCACCACGACCACGAGGA
>OICI01000482.1_pt1 | contig 12695 bp, 7 predicted proteins | sample 1581261 | NCBI WGS metagenome assembly OICI01 (sample SAMEA3882520, study PRJEB24775) | human gut metagenome | biome: human-associated habitat; feature: intestine environment; material: feces | place: Netherlands | collected 2009/2010 | reverse complement strand
CTTTTACAGAAGTTAAACCGGCGGTTTTAATTTCATCTATCTCAAAACCGTTGTTTTTACAGGTTGACATACACTTATCATACAAATCGGCAGACATAAAATTGATGACAGCTTCACCTGTTTCATGAAGTGTCCGATATAAATGTCCATATTTGCTGACAGCAGAAACAATTGCAAAGTAACCATTTTTTCCACCCGTGAATGTTGTCCATGACTGCATACAGGCATTAGGCTGTCCATTGCTTTTATATGAAGTCATTATGTAGAGTGGAGATGGGACAGAGATAACAAACTCCATCCAATTAAAGCCACACATCTCCATGTCCTTCATTGATTCAGGCAAAGTGCTATAATTCTTTTTCATATTTACCTACACATTTTCTAATTTGACATTACGATTACTTATTTTCCCTCAACTTGTTTAACAGCCTTTTTGAGAGCGTCAACTTTGTCGAGCTTTTCCCAAGCTACGCCAAGTTCCTCTCTGCCCATATGACCGTAAGCGGCAAGTGGGAGATACTTTGTTTCCGTGAGCTTGAGCTGTCTGATGATAGACTGCGGACGGCAGTCAAATACCTTTTCAACAGCGTTTGCCAGTTCTTCGTTTGAATATTTTGATGTGCCGAATGTGTCAACCATTATTGAAACGGGCTTTGCAACACCGATTGCATATGCAAGCTGAATTTCGCACTTCTTAGCAAGCTTAGCGGCAACAATGTTCTTTGCAATATATCTTGAGTAGTAAGCGGCACTGCGGTCAACCTTTGTCGGATCTTTACCGCTGAATGCACCGCCGCCGTGACGAGAAAATCCGCCGTAGGTATCAACAATAATCTTTCTGCCTGTAAGACCTGAGTCGCCAACAGGACCGCCGATTACAAATCTGCCTGTCGGGTTTACGAAAATCTTTGTGTTCTCGTTCATAAGCTCAGCAGGGATAATCGGTTTGATAACATACTCAATAAGGTCTTTTCTAATCTGCTCAAGTGTAACATCTTCATCATGCTGTGTAGAAAGTACAACTGCCTCAAGTCTTACCGGCTTTCCTGCCTCATCATACTCTACTGAAACCTGTGTCTTTCCGTCCGGACGAAGGTATGTAAGTGTGCCGTCTTTTCTAACCTTTGTGAGCTGGAATGCAAGCTTGTGAGCGAGTGCGATTGGGTATGGCATGTACTCCTCAGTCTCATTTGTAGCATATCCAAACATCATTCCCTGATCTCCGGCTCCGGTGTCGAGTTCGTCTGTAAGGTCGCCCTCTTTTGCCTCGAGTGCCTTGTCAACTCCCATGGCGATATCAGCAGACTGCTTGTCGATTGAAACCATTACTGCACATGAGTTTCCGTCGAGTCCCTTCTTTCCGTCATCATATCCAATCTCAAGTGCTGTTTTTCTGACGATTGCAGGAATATCAAGCTGTGCCTTTGTGGTAATCTCTCCTGTTACAAGGATGAAGCCTGTACAGCTTGCTGTCTCACATGCGACACGGCTCATCGGGTCCTGCTGTATGCATGCATCAAGGATGGCATCTGATACTGCATCGCAGAGCTTATCCGGATGTCCCTCAGTTACTGATTCTGATGTAAATAATAATTTTTCCATTAATTATCTGTTGCTCCTTTCATACTGTGTTACCAATATTTTTCCAATAAAAAACCACTTACTGCAAATAAGTGGATTAAAATTAAGATAATAAAAATCCTCTTATTGTTCGATTACTCGCTCAGGTTGGCACCTTCCTGTTTTCTAACGGGGTTGCCGTGACTTCATAGATCCTTTGTATCTCCATCACTCTGAATAAGAGAAGTTACAATATAGAATTTTTCAAATCTCTGTCAGCTATATTACTACCACATGATATATATGTCAAGTATCATTTTCGATACAGATTTATCAATAATCCATTTTCGATACCCTATTCATTATTTATAAGCTATTTTATGCAATTATTCTTTCTTCCTTTATTGACTTTCATAATTTTTGTAATTATACTTAAATTTGTATTTATAGTACTAAACACACAATATCAAAATAAATTTTTGGAGTAACTCATGATTAAAATCAGCATAAAAGATGCGCAGATTGGTATGGTGGCAGCAGAACCGATAAAGACCCCTCTGGGGCAGATACTTGCACTGCCCGGCACACCACTCACCCGTCAGCTCATCAACAAAATGAAGCTATATAAGGTAGGCAGCATCTCAATTCAAAACCCATCCTATGCAGCAGCACCGCAAGCCGGCGAAAATACAGCAAAGCGAGACAAGGTAAAACCTGTACCCAAAACCCGCGCACATGAGATGGTGACCAACATCCAGCGTGTTCAGGCCTCAGAAGAGTTCCTAGGCTTCCAGCTCAAATACCTCACATGCATAAATCAAATCAAGGATACCTTTGGCAAAATCTGTGCCGGTGAAAAATCCTTTGATGAGGCTGCGCTTCTTACTGCTGTCATTGACCTTTCCTCATCGTGCGGCACTACAATCGAGACCTTTGACATGCTCTACAACATGCGCACCATTGCAGACCCGTTGTACTCACACTGTCTGAATGTAGGGCTTATTACAAGGATGATCGGACGATGGCTTCATATGGAAAAGACAGATGTGAATACGCTTACTATCGCAGGAGTACTTCACGATATCGGTAAATGCAAGATTCCCGATGATGTGCTAAACAAGCCTGACAAGCTCACAGATGAAGAATTTGCGCTCATAAAAAAGCACCCACAGTTTGGTTTTGATTTGATTAGGGATCTGCAGATTGACTCCAGAATAAAGCGCACAGCCCTCATGCATCATGAGCGCTGTGATGGCTCTGGCTATCCTTCGCAGCTTGACAGCTCACTGATTGACGACTTTGCCATGATAACAGCCATCGCCGATGTATATGATGCCATGACTGCTGCCAGACGCTATCGCGCGCCACTTTGTCCGTTCGCTGTCATATCAAGCTTTGAGAGTGAAGGTTTTACAAAGTACAATACAAAGTTCCTGCTTTTGTTTTTGAAAAAGCTTGCTACCACATACCAGAGCAACCGTGTAATGCTCAACGATAGCCGGTTCTGTAATATTGTGATGCTCAACCCACATGAACTGTCACGCCCTATTGTACGTTTTGATGACGGCAGTATACTTGATTTGTCCACAAACCGCGAGTTTTTCATCAAATCTGTGATGTAAGCCGATTTATAATCAAAAGGGTTACGGAGTAGTTACTCAAAAAATTATAAAATAACCAAAAATAAGAACCGTGCATCTACAGTAAGATGCTGCCGGTTCTTATTTTATATATTGCATTTATATTGTGTTTACATTTCATGCTTTACGTATATATCTATTACGATACCTTGAGTATGAACTTCTGAAGTTCCTTCTCATCCTCTACCCTGGCAATCTTTGCACCAATCTTTGTAAGCTTCTCCTCGAGTGCCTCATAGCCTCTCTGGATATAGTAGATATCATCAACCACTGTGATGCCCTCTGCTGCAAGACCTGCTATAACCAGTGCAGCTCCTGCTCTTAGGTCAGGTGCATTCACTCTGGCACCTGTGTATCTTTTCACGCCGCTGATGATTGCTATATTGCTCTCTACCTTTATATCAGCTCCCATTCTGGTGAGCTCGTCAACATACTTGAAACGATTCTCAAATATGCTCTCTGTCACTGTACTGGTGCCCTCAGCGATACCCAAAAGCACTGCCATCTGTGGCTGCATATCTGTCGGGAAGCCCGGATATGGAAGTGTGGTGACCTGTGTATGCTTTAAATGTCCGTCTGATATTACTCTGACTGAGTCATCAAACTCCTCTACCTGGCAGCCTACCTCCAACAGCTTTGCTGTGGTGGCCTCAAGATGCTTTGGAATGACATTCTTTACCAGCACGTTGCCTCCTGCTGCCGCAACTGCAAACATGAATGTACCGGCCTCAATCTGATCCGGAATGACAGAATACTCTGTAGCATGTAATTTCTCCACACCTACAATTCTGATGACATCGGTTCCTGCGCCCCTGATATTTGCTCCCATGCTGTTTAAGAAGTTTGCCACGTCAACGACATGAGGCTCCTTAGCCGCATTCTCGATAACAGTCTTGCCATCTGCCATGGCTGCAGCCATCATAATATTGATTGTGGCACCTACAGAAACCTTATCCATATATATGTGTGTGCCCTTAAGCTCCTTTGCCCTGGCGATGACAAGGCCATGAGCTATGTCTATGTCTGCTCCCATGGAGCGGAAGCCCTTCATATGAAGGTCAATCGGCCTGCTTCCGATATCACAGCCTCCCGGAAGCGCAACCTCTGCATGCTTGTATTTTCCAAGTAATGCACCAATCAAATAATATGATGCCCTGATTCGTCTGATGAATTCATTATCGACATTTACGCCTCTGATAAATGAACCGTTTATCTTTACCTTGTGTATATCCACGCGCTCCACATGTGCGCCGATTTCTTCGATTGCCTGAAGCAAGACATTGATATCCCTTACATTTGGCAAATTATCTATTGTTACAGTCTCGTCTGTCATTATGGCAGCGGCCAAAATAGCAAGTGCAGCATTTTTAGCTCCACCAATTTCAACTTCACCGTATAAAGGATTTCCACCTTTGATTACGTACTGTTCCATATTCCACCTCTATGAATTCAGGAGTATACTTCCTCCTAATATACTATTCTCAATTTACACTATTGTTATACATCCAACTACAAATTTCATTTATGACGACGTATTTAAGCCGCCATTTGTGCCGGTGCTGCTTTTAATAAATGACGCAGCAGCTACTATTATCTAATCATATCACGATAAATAAGCACTATAATTCAAGTGCCTCCACCAGCTTCTCTACTGTCTGCTCCACATCAAGCCCCTCCTCGGAAACCTCGATGTCTGCATACTGCTCATACAATTTTGAGCGCTCTTCAAAAAGGGTCTCTAAAGTCTGCCCTTTCTTTAATACTACACCTCTACCCTTTATGTCTGCAAGTCGTTTTTCCAAAATAGCATAAGAAACCTTGAGATACACAACTCTGCCTATCTCCTTAAGATGCTCCATGGCTTCTTTTCCGTATACCACCGAACCGCCTGTAGCTATAATGGCCCTATCAGCCCTGATAGAGGCATTGACACGGTTCTCTACCTCTATAAAACCGTCCGTGCCCTTTTCCTCAATTATCTCACGCAGAAGCTTTCCCTCCTGCTCCTGTATCAGTAAATCCGCATCCAGGAAGCTGTATCCCAGCACCTTTGCAAGTATTACGCCTATGGTACTCTTTCCAACTCCCGGCATGCCTATAAGTACGATATTAGTTTTCTGTTCCATCTACTGCCTCAGTATTCTCTGTATCTGTACTATTGGTGCTTTCTGACTGCTGTGTGCTCTCTGTAGCACTTGTGTCTGCTGCCTTTTTGTCCTTCTTGGTAGTAGTAAAATAATTGTGAATCTTGATCTTGTCAAGCTGCTTCTGCTTTACAGACCATTTTTCATCGTCCTGCCATCCTGAAAGGATGCCATTGTAATATTTGTCCTCTTTATTGCCCTTTACAGTCTTCCTGTTTGACTCTGTTGCTTTATCATCGGTCTTTTTGTCGAGCCTTACGATATAGTAAGTGCTGTCTGTGGTGATGAGGTCTGAGGTCTGTCCCTCCTCAAGGGAATTGAGTGCATCTACAACGCTCTGATCAAGATTGTTTGTAGTGTATACACTGTCCTTTGTCTTGCTGTCCGATGACTCTGAGCTCTCTTTAGACTCTGTGTCATCTGATTTCTTATCTGAATCATCTGTCTTTTCCGCATCCGGATCAACGTATGTGGCGTATGTGCCTGTTGTGGCTGTAGTGCCTGCTGCCTTGGCTGCATCCTCTAAGGATGATCCGCCTGCAAGCGCCTCTACCACTGCATCTGCCTGTGCCTTTATCTGTGCTGACTGCTCATCTGTATATGTCTGATACTGGTAATTAGAGTCATATGCACCCTTGTAATCAAGCTTCACAATGGTGTATGCAGCCATATTGGCTTCCTCATCCGTCACGCTTGAATCAGCATTTTTGATGATTGCAGCATACATCTTACTCTTTATGAGGCGAAGCTCTAAATATTCCTCGACAATCTCCTCTGTAGCACTCATCTCGTCTATCACATCATCGGAATTTGCCTTCATAAACTTCTCTGCGGCCTTTTTGATTTCCTTTTTCTCATCATCAGAAACCTCTACATCGTAATCTGACTGATGCGCCTTTAATGTGTAAAGCTCATGAGCCTCCTCGATAGCATTTTTCTTCCATGTTTCAAGCACAGTATTATTGCCTGATACTGTCTTGTCCCAGTAGCCCTCGCCCATGTACTGTATATACATGTCATCATAACCGGCCTCCTGGTACCTTATCATAAAATTAACAAGCCCAAGCTTGATATCCTCTTTATCTAATGTCGCAACTGTTGCGGTTTTATTTATTGCACATCCTGTAAAAGCTGTAACTGAGATTGTTGCAGCTAATAACATAGCTATTACTTTTTTCGCTTTCATTGTATCTATCCTCTTTAAAATTGGTATAGTATCGCTCGTATATTATAGAGCTTTTCGGGCCTGCTGGCAAGCATTTTCTAAACTTTGTAAATTATCGTCAATTTCGCGTAAAGCATGTGGTGTTTCCTATGCTATATGCTACATGATTCCAAAATTCGGGTAACTATTCAGCCGTAATCAGTTCCTTACGCATTTGCGAAATCAGTTCCTCCACCACATCAAGCACATCCCGCTTCTTTGCCACGCTGCCATTTTTTAAATCAAATGTGAAATATGGGTTTTCTGCCATATTAAATTTGAGGGAAGATTTATACTGGGCAACAAGCATTGGTATCTTCTCCGGATTTATCCTTGCCCGTTCAAACATGGTAAGCTTTATCAGTGAGCCGGTCTGCTTTATCTCAGTGATATATACGGCATGTGCCAACGCCTTAAGCCTTGCCACGCGAAGCAGGCTGAGCACTGATTTTGGTGGTTCACCAAACCTGTCTATGAGCTCCTCGAGCATCTCATCCTTCTCTTCCTCTGTCTCTATGCCTGCAATACGCTTGTATATATCCAGCTTCTGGAATTCGTTTGCAATATAACCTGCCGGAATATAAGCATCGGTAACAATATCCACGGTCGTATCAAATTTATCACTGATATCCTCGATGCCCTTTGCCTCTTTTACAGCCTCGCTCAACATCTTGCAGTACAAATCGTAGCCCACTGCCTCCATGTGTCCGCTCTGCTCCGCACCGAGCAGATTGCCCGCACCACGGATTTCAAGGTCTCTCATGGCAATCTTAAAGCCGCTGCCAAGGTCTGAGTACTCCTTTATCGCTGCAAGACGCTTTTCTGCCACCTCTTTTAACATCTTGTTTCGCCTGTACATGAGAAATGCATACGCAGTACGGTTAGATCTGCCGACTCGTCCGCGGAGCTGATAAAGCTGTGAAAGTCCCATGTTGTCCGCATCGTGTATAATCATTGTATTGACGTTTGAGATGTCAAGTCCTGTCTCTATAATGGTCGTGGATACAAGCACATCTATTTCACCATTGATGAAACGGTACATGATGCGCTCAAGCTCCGTCTCCTTCATCTGTCCGTGCGCAAATGCAACAGTCGCATCCGGCACCAGCTCCTGCAGCTTTGCCGTTATGTCTGCTATGTCGCGCACTTTATTGTACACATAGTACACCTGTCCGTTTCTGGCAAGCTCCCTGTTTATCGCCTCTCTGACAAGCTCATCATTGTACTCCATGACATATGTCTGAATCGGTACACGGTCCATCGGCGGCTCCTCAAGCACGCTCATATCCCTTATGCCGATTAAACTCATGTGGAGTGTCCTCGGAATCGGTGTAGCGGTCAGTGTGAGCACATCGACATTGACCTTCATCTGCTTAATCTTCTCCTTGTGAGTCACTCCGAAGCGCTGCTCCTCATCGATTACCAAAAGCCCCAGATCCTTAAACTGTACATCCTTTGAGAGTATGCGGTGTGTTCCGATAATGATATCGACCTCACCCTTTTTGAGCTTTTCTATCGTCTTTTTCTGCTCTGCTGCGCTTCTGAAACGGCACATCAAATCCACATTCACCGGAAAATCCTTCATCCTCTGCGAAAACGTATCGTAAATCTGCTGTGCCAGAATGGTTGTCGGAGCAAGATATGCCACCTGCTTGCTGTCCTGCACCGCCTTGAAGGCCGCACGGATTGCAACCTCCGTCTTGCCGTAGCCCACATCACCGCAAATCAGTCTATCCATTATTTTATGGCTCTGCATATCAGTCTTTGTGGCTTCAATTGCAAGAATCTGATCCTCAGTCTCATCAAAAGGAAAAAGCTCCTCAAACTCTCTCTGCCATACCGTATCCTCGCCGAAAGCATATCCGTTTTGCTGCTCACGCTGGGCGTACAGCTTCACCAGGTCTCCTGCAATCTGCTTTACCGCACCTCTGACCCTATTCTTTGTTCTGGTCCATTCCTGACCGCCAAGCTTGTTGAGCTTTGGTTTTCTGGCATCCTTTCCGGCATATTTTTGTATCATGTCAAGCTGGGTAGCGAGGATATAGAGATTGGAGCCACCCTGATACTCTATCTTGATGTAGTCCTTTACCTTTTTGTCCACCTCAAGCTTTTCAATGCCGCGGTAAATACCAAGTCCGTGGTTTTCATGCACTACATAGTCCCCCACCGACAAATCGGTAAAGCTCTGTATTTTTTCACCCTCATAGGTGCGGTGACGCTTCTTTTTCTTCTGCTGCGCCCCAAAAATATCTGACTCCGTAATCACGGCAAACTTTAGGATAGGATACTCAAAGCCTCTTCTCACCTTGCCGTAGCAGACCATAATCTGCCCCTCAAAAAGCTCATGGTCGTAGTTTTCAGTGTAAAAGCATGTGATTCCCTGATCTGTGATATCCTCTGAAAGCCGCTTTGCCCTTGTCCTTGAACCGGATAAAAGAATGACTCTGTAGCCGTTTTTCTTATAGCGCTTTAAGTCCTTTATCAAAAGCTCAAAACTGTTGTTGTATGGGCTGACGCTCTGACAGTGAATACCATAGCTTCCCAGCTGGTGCAGTCCGTTTGCTTTATTATCGAGCGCACCGAGTGCGATACATGAATACTTCTCGAGCTTTGCCACTATCTCCTTCTCTGTAAAAAGACCGTTCATCTGCCCCGGAAGTATATATCCCATCGCAAGTCTCTGCTTCATGCTCTCAGAAAACTCGGTCTCTGTAAGCTTTCCCTGCTCTGCGCATCTGGTCAGCTCATCGAAGAATATAAGGCTGTCCGATGGCTTAAAATAATCCAAAAGCCCGACTCTCTCGTCAAAAAAGTACGACAAAAAAGCATCCATGCCTGCATACATGGACAGCTCTCCCCATTCCTCGGTAAGCTCGTCTGCCATCACAGTCACTCTGTGTGCTTCCTCTGTCTTCATCTGCTTTCTAAGCTTGTCAGACACACGCTTTGCCTCTGCCTTAAGCTTTTCAATTCCCCCGGCCTTTTCCTCATCGCTAAGTACAAGCTCTGCCGCCGGATATATGCTCACCCGGTCAATATTTTCAATAGATTTCTGGCTCTCGCAGTCAAAATATCTGATGGTGTCTATCTCGTCTCCCCACAGCTCGATTCGGATAGGATTCTCCTCCGTCAGCGGAAAAACATCAAGAATACCACCCCTGACAGAAAACTGTCCCATCGTCTGGACCTGATACTCTTTTTCATAGCCCATTCTGATAAGAGCAGCCTGAATTTCCTTCAAATCCAAAAGCTGTCCCAGCTCAAGTGTAAGCACGTTTTCCCACATCTTTTCTATCGGCGCCATCGTATTCATCAGCGCATCAAAGGTGGTCACAAGCGTCACTCTCTCCTGCTCACGGATAGCCTTCAAAGCCCTGATGCGCTCCGCTGTCAGGAGATTGCCCCTGATATCCGACTGGTAAAAAAGCACATCCTTTGATGGATAATACACCACCTCTTTGTCAAAAAAACTGTACTCATCGTACAGTTCCTTCGCCTTCTGCTCTCCAAAGGTCACAATAAGCTTGTTTTTCCTGTGACCTCCAAAGGCATATATCATCTGTGATTTTTGCGCATCTATACATCCCGTGACAGATATAAGTCCGGACGATTTTTCTGCCGTTTTTGTCATCTCCTCAAAGCCCGCAAGGGAAAGGAGTGGTTCTGTAAATGCTTTCACTTTCAATTCTCCATTTCTGTCTGTTCAAAATCACCTTGTCGATTTCCAGCTAGTTATATATGTTCATAGCCTTATCCGTCTCGCCCTGCATCATAAGAACTGCTGCATCCATCGCATGACCGATAGCTTCCTCCACCTTTGCCCTGTCCTCAGAACTGAAACGCCCGAGCACATGGTCAGCAAGATCCCAGCCCTGCGGCTTCTCTCCAACACCGACCTTGATACGGCTGAAGCCCTGTGTGCCGGTCATTGCAATGATGCTCTTAATCCCGTTGTGACCGCCGGCGCTGCCCTTTTTGCGGATACGGATACGCCCCGGCTCAAGCGAAATATCATCAAAAATAACAATCATTTCCTCATCAGGATCAAGCTTATAAAAATTCATCACCTCAGCAACAGACTCGCCGCTTAAGTTCATGTATGTCTGCGGCTTCACGAGCAGCACCTTCATGCCCTCAATCACTCCGCTTCCACAGAGCGCCTTGTGCTTCTTGTCTGTCACACTTATATTATATTTATCCGCAAGCGCATCTATCACATCAAATCCAATATTGTGCCTTGTGTGCTCATATTTTTTGTCAGGATTTCCAAGTCCTACTATAACGTACATCGTTTATCCTTTCTCTTTCTAATATTATTTTATCTACATGTCATATGCATATTGTCACATATCATCTACGTATCTATTCAGAATCTACAATTCAAAATAAAACAAATATTGTTGGATAATTCCCGCCACACCCTTGTAGCGCTCAAAATCAAAGCCGTCACTATAATATTTGTCCAAAAGCTGCTTTACATGCGTATCTATCGGAAACGCATCCACATGATGCAAACCGAAAAGGCATATGCAGTTTGCCACCTTTTTGCCAATTCCTTTGCGAGTAAGCAGGCTTTCCATCGCCTCATCATAGCTCATTTTGCGCAGATTATCAAGCCAGTCAGGATTATTAGCACCATACTCATATATTTCCTTCAGATACGGTGCCCTGTAGCCAAAGCCCATGCTCCTGTCATCAAATACCTCATCCGGTACCTCAAGAGGCTTGGGAAATGTATACAGTTCTTCCCCCTCTGCACTGCCGTCTATTTTATGTCCGCACCGCCTGCAAAGTAAATCCACACTATTTGTGATTCGCTTTATGTTATTATTCTGGGAAATCATAAAAGTAACAATCATCTCCCACAAATCCTGCCTTAAAATGCGCACACCACTGCCATATGCATATGCCTCTTTCAGATGCGCGTCATCTCCGTCTGCTATAAGTTTTGCAATCCCCGCATAATCCGTATCCATATCCAGATAGCTTTTCCATATATTGTTCCAGTCTGCCTCATCACAGTCCAGCTCAAACTCATTCCCATCCTGCTTAATCCGAAGCGCCCTGTCAAATGCCACTACTGTGTATTCATCTTCTCCTGTATTCTTCCATCTGAAGCACTGACCACTGTCAGCAATCTGTTTTAAATCCAGATTATCTATTTTCGTCTTGTACATATCGTTTGTCTATCCTCTTTTATTGTAGCTATACTCTAAAAAGCCGGTCTTTCTGTGGCTTATTGTACCACGGATAGACCGGTTTGTGTGAAATATATTTAGATTATTATATCAGCTCAGGAATTTTATATCCTGCTTTGCTCATCGCTTTTTCAAATTCATCGAGCGACATCTCTGCCTTCTCGGCACCTCTTTTTGCAGAATAGTCTCCCTCCTGTACTGAAAGATAAATTTCAAAAAGACGGCCCTGCTGCATTCCTCTCTGCATGCCCTCCTGAATGCCGCGTTTTTTATGATCATCCCATGCCTTACACATATTTACCACCTCTTCCTTTTCATCATACTTAATGTCAGTTCCTACAAACAGATTGATAGCTGCTACTGTCTCAACGTCAACCCTTGTAAAGGTATCGTCATTTGTAATTAAATCATTCAGCTTTTCCTCATCTGACGCATTTTTCAATAGCTCAAACAATGGCCTGAGCCCTGTCTCAAACTTGGAAAAGTCTGTAATTTCCAGTGGATTCAGCAAATTAATCCTGTAATCATTGATGAATGGGAGTATTCTTTCATCCATCTGTGGCATCATCTCTGCAAGACTTCTTGCCCCATCCCACTGTGTAGTTCCAAGATACAGTGTGATTGTAATCACCGGTGTCAGCTTATCATCAAGTGTAAAGCCTGACAGAAACTCGTCCGAAGACCTGTAATCCTTATTTTTCCAGTGACGTTTCTTTGCCTCGTTGACCTGCTCTCCATAATTCAATGCATCATAAATCATAGTTTTAACAGGCATCGCATAATGAATGTCTGTCTGCGCTTCTGCTCCAATTAAGATAACATACATTTGCCCTGTATGCTTCACGGAAACACTTTTTAACAAATCTCTCCATTTCTGCTTAACAATCTGCTTCTTATCAATACCGAAAACTGATAACACCTCTGTGGTGTCACATTCCTTTAAATCCTC
>OICI01000479.1_pt1 | contig 12787 bp, 10 predicted proteins | sample 1581261 | NCBI WGS metagenome assembly OICI01 (sample SAMEA3882520, study PRJEB24775) | human gut metagenome | biome: human-associated habitat; feature: intestine environment; material: feces | place: Netherlands | collected 2009/2010 | reverse complement strand
CATCCGAGTCCGGGGCAGGCAGCCCTTTCTGCGTGGATTTTACGGCAACCCTACGTTACGAGCCATGCACTCAATTCATAAATGTGTCGCAAAGGGCGCTCCACATTTATTGGCAGTTCTCTGCAATGAGCCACGCTATTCATAAGATTGTCAGCAAAAACGCTGCCAATCTTATTTCATATCGCGGCGTTCGCCGCATCACGCCAAAAGTAAAAACCGTGATTTGTGAGCAAGCTCCCAATCACGGTTCTTATTTTGCCTATGCGCGGCTCATTGCTCGCGTAATTTCCACTACAATTTCCCCAGTTTGATTTTGACATACGTATAGTGACTATGATACACTGAATAAGAAAAAAGTGGGACAGTCTGCTTTGATGAAATAAGGAACTTAGGACAAGAAAAGGTTAAGGGAGCGAAATACCTTGGATAAGAGTGAATATAAATTAAGAGCGGAAGAAATCAAAGACCTGATCAGCCGGGGAGAATATGCACAGGCGGCTGAAATTGCCGACACGATTGACTGGCGTCGTGTAAAAAGTGTCATGATGTTGTGTACGATCAGCGACCTCTATAAGATCAATCGCAGATATGAGGATGCCAGAGATATGTTGCTTTTAGCATACGAGCGACGTCCCGGCGGAAGGACCATCTGCTATTCTCTGTGCGAGCTTTCCATTAAAATGGAAGAATATGTACAGGCGATAGAATATTATAAGGAATTTGTGCAGGTGGCGCCCAAGGATCCGGGAAGGTACATTTTGCAGTATAAATTATATGAGGCGCAGGATGTGAGTCTGGAAGAACGAATTGCTGTTCTGGAGGAACTCAAGAAGAGAGACTATAGGGAAAAATGGGCATATGAACTGGCCTATTTGTATCATAGAGTCGGACTGGCAGCCAGATGCGTAGAGGAATGTGATGAACTGATCCTCTGGTTTGGCGAGGGAAAATACGTTATTAAGGCAATGGAACTGAAAATGCTCCATCAGCCGTTGACACCGGAGCAGCAGGAAATACGATCATCGGTTCGACGCGCCCGGAAGCCATATCCCGTCGCAGAACTCTGTGCAGGATAACGAGTATAGCGGGAATGAAAGTTATGAGCAAGGTTACGCCAAGGGCGGAAGCTATGATCAAGAGCAGGGTTATGCACAGGACGGCAGTTATGACCAGGGTCAGGGTTATGCGCAGGACGGCAGCTATGACCAGAGCCAGGGTTATGCACAGGACGGCAGCTATGATCAGGATCAGAGTTATGCACAGGATAGCAGCTATGATCAGAACCAGAGCTACGTACAGGATTCCGGTTATGATCAGGTGAACGGAGATACACAGATATATGATCCGGTGCAACCCGCACAGCAGGAGACACCGACACAGCCGGTACAGGATGATTACGATATTCATGTGAAGACCATGGATGTGGGGCAGTATAATACCATCAATCTGCAGGCAGAACTTGCAGCGGGACTTCGTGAAGTCCTCGGTGAGGAGCCAAAAGGAGATACCGCAAAAGCGACATCGGACTCCATTACCCGTTCTATCGTAGCACCTATGATGGATTCCGATACAGAATCTCTGGATTATCCGGAGATTGCAGAGGTCAGTGAGGATGATCTGGAGCCGGAGACTGAGCAGATCGAAGGTTCTGAGGTATTCTTTGGTGAGACCGGAGAGATCGGTGACCTGTCTCAGGTTCCGGAGGTAGAGACCGAGGAAATCCTGCCGGAGGAACCGGCATCTCTTAAGAAACAGGATGTTGTGCCGGAATTATCGGAAGCAGAAGTGGAGCCGGAAGCGACTACACCGGTGGAACCTCCCAAGGAGCTGGCGAATGTACTGGCACAGGAATCCGACGGACAGATCAGCCTGGTAATGCCCGAGGCGGAAAGCATTGAGAAGCAGATTACCGGTCAGATCAATATTGAAGACATTCTGGCAGAGTGGGAGCGTAAAAAGAAAGAAAACCTCGAAAAGAGAGAAGAAGAAGTCCGCCAGCATGTACTACAGCAGACCGGTGCCATGTTCACGGAATTTGAACAGGCGGTAAGAGATGGCCTGTTAGAAAAACTGGAAAAAGAAAAAGCGGTGGATGCTGATACGGTTACGGATACAGATGAAGTTGAAGAGCTGGAAGAGATTGCGGATGTAAACGATGAAACAGAAAAAGCTCCTGCGGAAGTTTCTGAAGAAGAGCCAGAACCTGCTGATACGGATATCGTTGACACTGAAGAGGTAGAAGAACTTGAAGAGGAACCTGCCGTAGCGGAATATGAAGAAGAATCCGCAACAGAGGAACCGGACGCTGTCGTCGATATGGAAGTGACGCAGGAGCCGGCTGCAGAAATCCTAGAAGTGCCGGAGGAAACCACAGCAGAGATCGAAGAAGCATCGGAAGAAACCACAGCAGAGACCGAGGAAGCATCGGAGGAATCCGTAGCAGAGGCTGAAGAGGAGCCGGAAGAAGCGGTAGAAGAAGTCCATGAGGATGAGCAGCCACAGACCCCGGAGCCTCCTGTAGTGGAGAGAGACAAGGCAAAAGTCCGTGCGCTTACCAGAGAAGAGCGCGAGCTGTATGCTCCCTTTATTCAGAGTAAGTCCGCAAGAGAACAGTTAGTCAAAGCCATTGATAATATCAGCCTGGCTGCCTATACCGGCAATGTGATCATCACCGGTGAAGAAGGCATGGATACCTTATCTCTTGCGAAAAATATGATCCGTGAGATTCAGGCTACCGACAGCAATTTCTCCGGAAAAGTTGCCAAAATCTCCGGCCATGCGCTGAACAAAAAAGATGCAGCCGAGACCCTGAACAGACTGCAGAACGGTGCACTTATCATCTGTAAGGCATCGGAAATGAATAATAAAACTGTGGACACGATGTACAAAGCGCTGCAGCAGGAGAATCAGGGCATTGTCATTATATTGGAAGATACCAGGAAAGAGATAGATCGTTTTCTGGAAAAGTATGAGAAATTGCAGGAAAGCTTCACTTCCCGCATGGATGTCGAAGCACTTAGCAATGATACACTGGTAGCGTTCGGAAGGCAGTATGCACGGGAGAGGGAATATTCCATCGATGAACTGGGTGTTCTGGCACTGCATACCAGAATCGAGGATATGCAGACGATAGATCATGTAGTTACCGTGGTGGATGTAAAAGAAATAGTGGATGAAGCAATCGCTCATGCGAATAAAAAGACATTAAAACATTTCTTTGATGTTCTGTTTGCCAAGAGATATGACGATGAGGATATGATCATCCTCACTGAAAAAGATTTTGTATAACTATTCAGAGCCATGTAAACATTTATCAATGTTTATAGGGCGAAGTAACCACATGAGCAAAAGGAAAGCATTGAAAATGCGATTTTGCGAATGGGGTTCTGAATAGTTAAAAATATATAGCGGGAGGCGCAGCTATGACGCAGGAGAAGGTATTTATTTCCGAAGCAGATCAGTATCTTTTTGCCCAGGGAACGCACTATGATATTTATAAAAAACTGGGTGCGCATCTGTCGACGGAAGATGGTGTGCAGGGAGTCTATTTCGGGGTATGGGCACCAAATGCAGCACAGGTGAATGTCATCGGAACATTCAATGAATGGAACGAGGAATCGCATCCCATGCAGAAGCTGGGAGAGGGCGGTATCTGGGGGCTGTTCGTTCCCGGCGTGGAAGAAGGAACAATGTATAAGTTCCTGATCTATGCGAGGGATGGCAGAAAGCTGTACAAAGCCGATCCTTTTGCCAATTATGCGGAATACAGACCTGGCACAGCGTCCATCGTTACGGATATCACGGGATTCGACTGGAAGGATTCCAAGTGGATGGAAGCCCGGGATAAAAAAGATATGAACAAGGAACCCATGGCAATCTATGAGTGCCATATCGGTTCTTTCATGAAACATCCCAATAATGGCACTGCGGAAGGATTTTATAATTATCGTGAGTTCGCCGACCGGATCGTGGAATATCTGAAAGAGATGAAATACACCCATATAGAGCTTATGGGAATCGCGGAGCATCCGTATGATGGCTCCTGGGGATATCAGGTGACCGGATACTATGCGCCTACTTCCCGTTACGGAACGCCTAAGGATTTTATGTATCTGGTCAATAAACTGCATAAGGCAGGTGTCGGAGTCATTTTGGATTGGGTACCGGCACATTTTGCAACCGATGCACACGGACTGGCAGAATTTGATGGACAGTGCATCTTTGAACATCCCGATCCCCGTTTGGGAGAGCATCCTGAATGGGGAACGAAGATATTTAATTATGGCAAAAATGAAGTGAAAAACTTCCTGGTAGCCAATGCCCTGTTCTGGCTGAGAGAGTTCCATGTAGACGGTATCCGTGTAGATGCAGTAGCCTCCATGCTGTATCTGGATTACGGTAAAAAAGACGGACAATGGCTGCCGAATAAATTTGGCGGTAATAAGAACCTGGAAGCCATTGAGTTCTTCCATCATCTGAATTCAGTGATCCGCGGAACTTATCCGGGATTTTTGACAATTGCCGAGGAATCTACCGCATGGCCCAATGTCACCAGTGGTATCGGGGAGGAAGGCTTAGGATTTTCCTTCAAGTGGAATATGGGCTGGATGCATGATTTCTGCGAGTATATGAAGCTGGATCCGCTGTACCGGAAAGGCGATCATTACGCCATGACCTTTGCTATGAGCTATAACGACAGCGAGAATTATATTCTGCCATTATCTCATGATGAAGTGGTACATCTGAAGTGCTCCATGGTGAATAAAATGCCCGGATATCCGGCAGATAAATATGCCAATCTTCGTGTGGGGTATAGCTACATGTTCGGGCATTCCGGCAAGAAATTATTATTTATGGGACAGGATTTCGGACAGGAGCGAGAGTGGAGCGAAGAGCGTGAGCTTGACTGGTATCTGTTAGGTGAGAAGCTGAATCAGGGCGTACATACTTATGTAAAGGAGCTGTTAAAGCTGTATCGTAAATACCCTGCTCTGTACGAGATTGACAATAACTGGGACGGCTTTGAATGGATGAACGCGGATGATGCGGAACACAGCACTTACTCCTTTGTCCGGAAATGTTCCAGTGGCAAGAATAATCTGCTGTTTGTACTTAACATGACCCCGATGAAATGGGAGAACTATACTGTTCCCGTGCCTAAGAAGAAAAAATATAAGCTTCTGCTGAACAGTGATGAGGAACGGTTCGGCGGCTGGGGCAATGAGATTCCCACAGAGATTATGGCGGAGAAAAAGCCTTATCATTATAAGGATTACTCCATCAGCTTTGATCTGCCGCCCTACGGTGCAGCGGTATTTCTGTTCTAGGTCAGGTTAAGAAATTACATAAAACTACCGAAATAAAAGATGAGTGTGATTCAAAGTACACTCATCTTTTTTCTTAACTATTCAGAACCGGCGGGCTCTGGGAACTGTACAGAAAAGGACGACAGGCGTGAAGATAACATTTCAGAAACAGACGATCAATGAAACAGACAATAGAACAGAAAGTAACCGGACAGAGAAAAGCAGCTGGGGCAAGGACAAGACATGGCGCAGTAAAAAAAGCGTAAATGTGAATTTCGGGGCAGTATACGAGAGTGGACAGGCCGCAGTGCCCATGTCTTCTTTGGAAAAGGAAGAGAACAACAAAGGAAAATCTCTGATGGAGCTGCAGCAGGATGCCGGGAACGCTAATGTGGCGTTGCAGCAGGACTATATGACATTGCTGTCGCATACTATGTCGCAGGAGGATTATGCGAAGGCCTGTGAGGATGGATTTGATCCTAGAGAATTGGATCAGGATACAGCGGTCACCATCGTGGATAAGATCAAGGCAGAACTGGTGCGTTCCGGTCAGCAGATCGCAGGGTATACGGATGATATCGATATGGATACCCTGGCGGCAGCGGTAGGAAGTGATACTTTAGCCCGAAGCATCGAAGAGCAGTTCCGTTCTGCGGATCTTCCTTTGACGCAGGAAAATATAAATGAACTGAAAAGCGCCTGGGATATGGCAGCTTCCCTGAAGGAACCGGAAGAAGGTGCGGTCAGCTACCTGGTGGATAATGGACTGGAACCGGAGATCTGGAACCTCTATGTGGCAGAGAACAGCGGTGCGAAAGTACAGAATAATGATGTCCCGCAGGAACTGCAGGAGCAGATGGACAAGGTAATTGCGGATGCGGGATTGACGGTAAACGATGAGAACAGACAGAAGGCACAGTGGCTGGTAAGTGCCGACCTTGCGCTGACCACGGATACGCTGCAGCAGCTTGTGGAACTGGACGGTATTTCCTATCCTGTCACGGAGGACACTTTTGCGCAGGCAGCAGCAGCGGCAATTGCGGAGGGAAAATCCCCGATGTATGCGAACCTGGGCAGACAGGATACGATTTATGAAAAAGCAGATAAAATGTTGCAGGACTGGTTCTCAGATGCAAAGTGGGATGCCACGGCAGAGAATCTGGCAGCAAGAAAACAGCTGGAAGAGATTCGCCTTCGCATGACGGCAGAAGTGAACGTAAAGCTTTTACAGAGTGATTTTTCTATTGATACAGCCCCCATGGAGCAGTTGATCGAAGCGCTGCGAAAGGCGGAGGCAGAGGTTGCCGAAAAATACTTTCCCGGTGAGTCTCAGGCAGTGATGAAATATGAGACTTATACCCAGGCAGTGCAGGTGGCTTCCGAATTGCCGGGATTGCCTGCCGGAGTACTGGGACCCTATAGCCTGGAACAGAATGCTGCCACAGAGACAGTTTCTGACTTCCATAAGGAAGGCGCTGCAATGCAGAAAGCCTATGAGGAAGCGGGCGAACGTTATGAGACTCTGATGACGGCACCGAGAAGCGATCTGGGAGACAGCATCCGGAAAGCATTTTCTAATGTAGATGATATTCTGACAGATATGTCATTAGAAAAAACATCGGAAAATCAGCGGGCTGTCCGGATTCTGGCATATAACAGTATGGAAATTACACCGGAAAATATCGAGAAGGTTAAGGAAGCTGACAGACAGGTCAGCGCAGTGGTGGACAGACTGACACCGAAAAATGTGTTACAGATGATCCGGGATGGTGTAAATCCTCTGGAGAAGACCTTTGACGAACTGGAATCCTATTTTTCACAGAATCCCGAAAGCTATGAGGAAGAAGTGGAGGACTACAGCCGTTTCCTATATCAGTTGGAACGGAAAAAGGATGTTACAGAAGAGGAACGAAAAGCGTATATTGGAATTTATCGAATGGTGCATCAGGTCGAGAGAGAGGATGGCGCAGCGGTAGGCGCGGTAGTAAATACCGGTGCAGAGTTGCAATTTTCCACTCTGCTGACGGCAGCCAGGAGCAGAAGGGCTTCTCATATGGACTGGAAAGTGTCGGAGGATACCGGGCTGACACAGGAGATTCATTTGTCCGAGAATAATATATCTGAACAGATTCGGATGGGTATGGCAAAAGAGGTTCTGACAGAGGTGTCAGATGATGGCGAAAGCAGAGCAGCGTATGACCGGGAAGGACTGCAGCAGATGCGTGAGGCGGGAAATACGGCACCGGAAGCCGCAGAACTACTGCAAAAAGGAGAAGTTTCCATCAGCGCGTCGAATCTTTTGGCGGCCCAGGCACTTATGGATGATCCGGCGGAGATGTTTGGCAATATGCGCAGATACAGAGAAAAGTATCGGCAGGAAAAAGAAATGCTGCAGACAGCAGGCAGCGAAGTGCCTGCCGGGACAGAAACTTCCGAACTGTGGGAACAGCTGGATCAGCAGAATTTTGCAGAGGATTATCGGACCATGCTTCAGAATACGGCAGAAGATGTGGAGACCATGAGTCTGGAACAGGCGGATGAACATCTGGATGTAAAACAGCTGCAGCTGGTACACAAGCAGCTGCGCCTTGCGGAGAGCCTTCAGGCGAAGCAGGAATATTTTCTTCCGATGTTCCTGGGTGAGCAGCTGGCGGGAGTCCATCTTATCTTACAGCAGAGAGCCGGAGCTGTAGGAGCTGTGGAAATCCGGGTGAATGCCGGAGATATGGAGTTGGAGGCACATTTACAGGTAAAGGGAGACACCATCGATGGCTATCTCGTAGGAAATACACCGGAAGAGGTTACGAAATTAGAGAAGACCTCCGATATATTCCTTGAACGGATTCAGACAGATACTTCTGCAGACTGGAAAGCGGAAAAGCTTCCCATCGTCAGCTCCCGGGATATGACAAGGATGGCAGCCGGAGAGACAAAAAATGCAGATACCATAGAGAGTCGGATCGATACGGAACAGCTGTACCGTCTGGCAAAAGGATTCCTGCAGGCTGTCGCAGACAGCAGCGGAAAGTAAGGAGTAACACATGAGAATCAATTACAACGTATCGGCAATGTTATCCAACAATGCCTTATCCACAAATGACGATCTGCTGTCCAAATCATTGGAGAGACTTTCTTCCGGACTGAAGATCAATCACGCCAAGGACAACCCTGCCGGATTGGCAATGTCCAAGCGTATGAATGCTCAGATCGAGGGACTGTCCGTGGCCAATCAGAATGCCAGTGACGGCGTATCCATTATAGAGATTGCGGACGGAGCAATGACAGAGATCAGTGAGATGCTGCAGCGTATCAATGAGCTTTCCGTCAAGGCTGCCAACGGCACTATGACAGAGGATGACCGCGCAACCATACAGGATGAAGTAGCGCAGCTGAAGGAAGAGATCACCCGTATCTCGGATACCACGGAATTCAACGGGCAGAAGCTGTTGAACGGAGAATTTGATCTCAAGGGATACACCGATAAGCAGGAGATTAAAGTAAATTATTGCTCTCCGGATGTACCGGTAAAAGAATATACCATACAGTCTATGAAATTTAAGAAAGATGCAGAGGGAAATTTTGAAGTAGACGGAGATATTAAATTCGGAGACGGATTTAAAGAGGTAGAACCCTTAAAGACGGATATGAAGGATAATCTTCTGACGATCACCGGCACGAACGGCTTTGAAATGCGTCTGGATGTATCGGAAGCAAAAGAGGGAGATTCCTATGATGGCATGAAGATCGATGCTACCGGTATCGGAGCAATGCGTCTGCAGATCGGAGCCAACGAAGGACAGGTACTGGAGGTTAATATTCCCGCGGTTACTCTGCAGAACATGGGAATTGAAGATATTGATGTGAATACGCAGGAAGGGGCAAAGGATGCCATCTCAAGAGTAGACGGAGCCATCAAATATGTATCCTCCGTCCGCGGCAGACTGGGAGCATTTCAGAACCGTCTGGAGTCTTCCATTAACAGCCTGGATGTTACCAGTGAGAACATGACAGCGGCATATTCCCGTATTATGGATGTGGATATGGCGGAGGAAATGACTTCCTATACCACTTATCAGATCCTGGCACAGGCAGGAACCTCCATGCTGGCCCAGGCAAACGAGAGACCGTCCCAGGTGTTACAGCTGTTGCAGTAATGGATTCCGATGAAGTGAGGATTCAAAATGACAAAAGAATGTAAACAACAATTTACCTTGCGGATCACACAGGCCAATGCCACACAGCTGGTGGTCATTCTCTACGAAATGACATTACAGTATCTTACAGACGGCGAACAGGCTGCGGATGACGCAGAACTTTTGGAAGCAGTTCGCAGAGCAAGAGGCTGTATCAATGAGCTTTTAAATTCTCTTCACAGACAGTACAGTCCGGCGACAGAGCTTTCCAGGCTGTATCTGTATTGTATCCGCAGACTGGCGGCGTGCGAAGCAAAAGCCGACAGAACGGCGCTGCAGGATATCCGGAAGGTTATAGCACCGCTCTGTGATGCTTACAGACAGATTCAGGATCAGAATTCGTCCGGTCCTGTGATGAATAATTCGCAGACCGTGTATGCGGGACTGACTTACGGAAGAAATCAGTTAACCGAAAACATGGCTGACCAGGGCTCGAATCGGGGAATGCTGGTATAAAGTTTTTTCCTGCCGCACAGGCTGGGAAGCGGCGAGTTCGGTGAGGTGCTGATACCGTTTCTGCAAAGCATTAATTTCATAGATATAACTGTCGATCAGATCACTTTCGATTGCATTATCGAAACCCGCATAGGCGATATCCAGAGCCTGGCGGGTTTTTCTTATGGATTCTTTTAAATCCAACGGTGCGAGATCTTCTTCGATCATTTCGGAATTTGTATTTACCTGACTAAAAAAGATTTTCATGTAAAAATCCATCCTTTCTGCTAACAGTATAGGAAGCAGAAAGGGAAAATATACCTGCCTAACATAAAACTGGAAGACATTTTTGCGAAAAATGGGAATAGATTATAACAAACAGCGGAAAGATCGGGAGGACAACAATGGAGCATCCGGAGAATCTATTGTGGATTATTGGGGCAGCAGTCCTGCTCTTTGCCATAAGTTTTTTGGGAAAAAAGGCGGAGTGGTTTTTAAACCTTGTATTGCGGAGTGTTTTTGGAGTGATCTTTATGTATTTTCTAAATTGGGGGATAGAGATTCTGGGATTTACGGTAGCAGTGGGAATCAATGCAGCTACGGCTCTGACAGTGGGTATTTTGGGCTTTCCGGGAATCCTGGTATTATACGGCCTGGCAGTTTATCATATGCTTTGACAGATGAAAATGCCGTAAAATCAAGGAGTTGCGGGATTTTGGAAGGACGTATGAGAAAGGTGATTGTTAAAATGTGCCAAAGATTATTTTTTTACGGAAAAACACTTGTCAGATGGAAAAACAACGTCTATAATCCATCTTACAACCAATCGCGATGGTTGTATCAAATATCTTATAAGATCTGAAAGAATTCTTTTATGGGATAGAGTCATCCCACATTACCACTTGTAAATCGAAGGAAAGGAGAGTGAGAATGCAACGAACACAGTAATAAAGGGTGTATTATGTTTTCTATTAAGTATTGCCTGCGGATATGATTACAGAAGCCGCAGAATCCCCAACGGGCTGATCCTGAGCTGCCTGATCGCCGGAGCGGCATTCCGCTGGTGGGAACAGGGGATTTATGGGATTATGGAATATTTTTGCAATGTTTTACTGACGACAGTGGCATTCTATCTGTTTTTTTATATTGGTGCCATGGGAGCCGGTGACGTGAAGCTCCTGGGTGTCTGCGCAGGATATTTTTCCGGTGAAAAAGTTCTCTGTTTTCTATTTTTCGCGCTGCTATTCGCAGCAGTTTTTGCACTTTGCAAAATGTACCTGGCACGTAATCTGTGGGACAGATTGTGTTATCTGGGTGAATATGTGTGGGATGTTGTCCGCTGTGGACGCTGGAAAGCGTATTTTGCAGAGGAGAGAGCACATCCGGGAAGCGGAATCTGTATGGCCGGTCCCGTGTTTTGCAGTGTGCTGTTATACATAGGAGGAGTTTATTGATGGAACAGAAGGAAGCGGTTATGGTTCTGTTCGACCGTGAAGAAGAGTATGCGAGACTTCTTTCGGAGTTTTTGAGAAGGCAGAAGGAACTGCCATGGGAGATCCATACATACACAAAGATGGAGGAACTGCTGGAACGAGAGAAAAATGGGAAGGTGAAAATGCTGGTAGTGGCGGAATCTTCCTGCATGGATACGCTGAGTACATTGGAACCGGCATGCCAGGCGATTCTTAATGAAAGCGGGACACTTCGCTTTCACCAGTTTCCGAATATCAATAAGTACCAGGAAGCTGACAAGGTGTGGAAGGAATTGTTGGAATTGTATGTGGAGACGGTGGGAACACAATTGCCGTTTTTGTGTGCAGAGTATAAGACAAAATTTATAGGTATCTATTCCCCGGTACATCGATGTCTGCAAAGTTCTTTTGCACTGACGCTGGGCCAATTGCTGTCAGAAAAACATCCCACTTTGTATCTCAATTTTGAACACTATATTGGGATTTCAGAACTCCTTCCGGAGAGACAGAGCAGAGACCTGGCAGATCTGCTGTATTTTCTGACAGGAGATGCGGGAAAATTTTCTTTACGGATGCAGACGGTCATCCAGCACAAAGGCGGTCTGGATTACATTCCCCCGATGCGCAACGGGCAGAACCTGTTGGAAATCCCACCGGAAGAGTGGAGAAACCTCTTCCAACGGATCGAAGAACTCGGAAAATATGAATATGTCATACTGGATCTGAGCGAAAGTATACAGGGATTGTTTGAGGTACTGCAGATATGCACCAGAGTATTTACGCTGACCAAAGAAGATAAAATGTCACGAATGAAACTGGATCAATATGAGCAATTGCTTGCTTTGTGCGAAAAAGACACGGTAAAAGGCAAAACCCGTAAACTTGCTTTACCCTTTTTTCAAAAGCTTCCCACAGAAATGGAGCAATTTACCAGAGGAGAATTGGCGGAGTATGTGAGGAAAGAAATAGCAATGCTGGAAAATTAGAACAGGGAGAGAAAAAATGGATTACTTGGAACAGAGAAGAAAGCTTCGACAAATGGTGCAGGAGAGATTGGATTACGGAAGAGACTACACGGATGAAGAGGTAGAGGATACGATTGATGAAGTTCTCATGGAACAGGAAAATCTGGAATTGTGTTCTGTGGAATTGCGGAGACGATTGCGTAAGGAATTGTTTGATTCCCTGAGAAGGCTGGATATTCTGCAGATTTTTGTGGATGACAGCTCTGTTACGGAGATTATGATCAATGGACTGGATCATATTTTTGTAGAGAGGGACGGACAGCTGCAGGAACTGGATCGGGCTTTCGATTCCATGGAAAAGCTCCAGGATGTGATTCAACAGATCGTGGCCGGATGTAACAGAGTGGTAAATGAGG
>OICI01000478.1_pt1 | contig 12829 bp, 10 predicted proteins | sample 1581261 | NCBI WGS metagenome assembly OICI01 (sample SAMEA3882520, study PRJEB24775) | human gut metagenome | biome: human-associated habitat; feature: intestine environment; material: feces | place: Netherlands | collected 2009/2010 | reverse complement strand
GTTTGTTGCTAAAGAGACAAAAATTATGTAATATAGATAAAAATACACAGATATTATATTAGTTGTTTGTGTGTATTTGCGGTCGCTCCCCTCGCGGGAGCGTGGATTGAAATAAACGCCTTATTGCAAGCCTCTACTGCGCTGGCCGTCGCTCCCCTCGTGGGAGCGCGAATTGAAATGGAATATGTATGTGGAATGCAAAGCCACGGAGCGTCGCTCCCCTCGTGGGAGCGCGGATTGAAATATGGCAGCTATCACAGCATTGTTTTGCAATGGTGAGTCGCTCCCCTCGCGGGAGTGTGGATTGAAATAGAAAAGACAATCGTATATAATGTACTATGTGATTACATAGAGGGAGGACATTTAATTGAGCAAGACGGTCAGGCAAAGCGATTGGGCAACGGAAACGCTTATGGAAGCCCCATTTTGGAAAAACGGAATGACACCGGAAGAATATGAGACGGAAAACAGATATTTGAGTAAAAATTTCTATAAGCAAAAAGATGGAAACTATATGCCTCTTTGGATGCAAGAAGAGAACATGAAAGAATAATTAGTTCTTTGGATTTTTTTATTTACAGACAAGAAATACTTTATATTGAAATCAAAACAGATTGTAATAATTTCTTATACTATTCTATTTTATGTCTGATATTGTACAACATGTTGATAATTACAATATCTTTTAAAGTCAGTTTTAACAGAATCTATTTATATTTCCTACGTAACAATTTGAATTTTTAATGTTATGTCGCATGGTTTTGTGTAAATTTGTGTATTTCACTATTGATTTTGTGTAAGATTGTGTATAATATAAGAGGAGAGAAGAATGCATCCACGAAAGAAAACAATTAAAGAATTGGAAAAGAACGGTTTTATTTTTAAAAGACATGGAGCAAGTCATGACTTGTATTTCAAACCGAATACCAAGCAGACAATTCCTGTAAAACGTCATGATTTTAATGAAAATGATATGCGATATATTTTGAATGAAGCAAATATAGAAGGAGGTAAATGATATGCAATACACATATACTGCTGTTATTACTGAAAAAGACGGCACTTTCTATGCGAAGGTTCCGGATGTGGACGGATGTATTACAACAGCATCGACTTTGACAGAAGCGATTGCACTTATCACAGATGCACTGAATCTTTGTCTTGTTGGTCTGGAAGATGAAGATATTACTCCGAATGAGCCTACACCGCAGGCAGAGATTCCTCATTTACCGACAGATATTCTTACGATCATCCAGGCAGATACGATTAAATATCGCAGCATGACTGACACCAAAGCAGTTCGCAAAAATGTCTCGCTTCCGGCATGGATGTCCAAACTTGCCGATAAACGTGGAATCAACTGTTCAAAAGTATTGCAGGAAGCACTTACCACCAAACTTTTATAAAATCAGTATTTTTACCAAGGAGGTCCCCTATGTCCCAACCTATCCAATCCGAAGCCCATCTCAAGACCTTTGAAGCCATCAGCATGATCGTCGGCAACAGCATTGGCACCGGCATCATCGCCGTTCCGTATCTTGCCACGAAGAACAGCATGCTGGATGTCGTGTGGATGGTATTGATCGCCTATTGTGTGAACGTGATCCTGCACCTGATCATTGCCGAGCTGTCTTACAATAACGGTGGTGTCCAGCTGGTGAAAAGCTTTGAAGGAGAGCTGTTTCATGGGAAAATGAAGCAGATCTTCAGCTGGAGTGTATTTATTGTCTATGGGCTGGCAATTATGATCGGTGTCAGCGGCAACATCAACGGTGGCGCCCAGATTTTTGTGAACTGGTTCGGAATGCCTTTTGTGGCGGCGCAGGTTTTGTACTATGTGATCGCCGGAGTTGTGGTGTTTATCGGCATGAAAGCCGTGGGCATCGCACAGAAATACGCAGTCATTGTCCTCATGGGAATTGTGGCAGTGATGACGGTAGGCACATTTATGCATCCGCTGAATTCTTTGCAACGGGCACAGTTCCACTGGAATAATCTGCTGGCGCTGTACAGTATGGTGGTATTCGCCACATCTGCCAATCAGGCAGTGATCCAGGTGGTGAAAGGTCTGGATGGCAACGCGAAACAGATCCGCCGCTCCATCTTCATCGGTTTTGGACTTTCCTCAGTGTTTGTTCTGATCGTGACGGGCACGGTTCTCCTGGGAACCAAGGGAGCACTGGAAAAAGAACTGGCATACATGCAGTTGGGAGAGAGCATCGGTACCTGGGCAATGATCCTGGCAGGCGTATTTTCCCTGTTTGCTTTACTTACCACGTTCTGGAGCAATACTCTCGCCCTCCGCGATGTGGTTCATGAGCAGATCGGCAGCGGCAACCGCATCAGCTGGCTGATCGCCACAGTCCCCTGCATCCTGTTTGCTGTGTTTGGAGTGAACAGCTTTATCGTTCTGACCCGGATCATGAGTGGCGTTGTGGTACTGGTGAGCATCATGCTGGTGCTGACGTACGGAAAATCCAGAAAAAATGCGGGCAGCAGTCCTATCTGCGGTGTGATCGGCACGGTGCCTTTTCAGGTGCTGATGGTGATTTCAACAGTACTTTCTGCAATAGGAGCATTGATCCCGTTGAGTTAATCCCCAAAAAGAAAAGAGATTCTTATGTATACTTCCAAAAACTTTCAGATTCGGGACGAAGAGACTTTTTCTCTTTGCATCCCGACGGACAGAGATTATAAAATATTGCAGCTGACGGATCTGCACCTTGGTTTCGGCATGTTTTCCGGGAAAAAGGACAGACTGGCGCTGGCAGCGGTGACGGAGCTGATCCGCCGGACGGGACCGGATCTGATCGTCCTGACCGGAGATTCTGTTTTCCCGTTTTTCCCGAAAAGCGGTACCATGAACAACCGAAAGCAGGCAGAAAAACTGCTGGCATTTCTGGATGGTTTTCAGATTCCCTATACTCTGGTCTTTGGTAACCATGACTGTGAAATGGGCTCCACCTGCAATAAGGAACAGCTGGCGGAGATTTTCACTACGGGAAAATATGCCGTTTTTACCAAAGGAAGATATGAGCACAGTCCTCAGAATCCCATTACCGGCGTCGGGAATTTTGTAGTAGACCTCACAGATGATCAGGGAAAACTGTTACTTCCGCTGATTCTGCTGGATTCCAACATGTACGGCGACGGCTGGTTTTTCAGCGGTTTCGACCGGATCCATGAGGACCAGACGGACTGGTGCATGGAGAAATTGAACGAGAGAAAAGTACCGGCTATGGCATTTTTCCACATGCCGCCCGCGGAGTTCAAGGAAGCCTACGAGAAGATGAAACTAGGTGATCACAGTGTGATCTATGAACACGGCAGTATCGGAGAAAAGGATGAGTATTTCGGAATATCGAACCGACCACCTCATTTTTTCGAAAAAGCGGTGGATAACGGCTGGCTGAAATGGATCTTCTGTGGACACGATCATCTGAATACGTTGTCACTGACCTATAAAGGTATCCGCATGACTTACGGAATGTCCATTGATTATCTGGGATATTCCGGCATCGCGAAGCAATATATCCAGCGGGGAGCCACGCTGATCACGCGTAAGACAGATGGCAACATAGACATCACTATGGTACCGTTGACAACGGTTGTTTCGACACGAGTAAGGGGAGCCTGATCATGGGCTCCCCTTAATGGTTCAAAGTAGAAATTAGTAATTGATACCGCTGATGCCGAGTACTCCGTTCTGGACATTGAAGGTGATGTTAGGACCGTCACCGGTGCTGTAGAGGGTGAAGCCTGCCATACTGGGGCTTAATTCGGACAGATCAGCATTAGCCATAGAATCTTTCAGCTCAGGGGTGAAGATTTTGTCTGCACCTAAGGCAATCAGATCTTCCCTGGTTTCGATCACACTGCCATCGCCCAGAGCAACATAGACCGGATAATTGACCAGATCAGCGAGAGCATCCAGATCTTCAGCGGCTACGGCATCCTGGATCTTTTTAGCGAAAGCGGTAGCATCCTCTGTGGGAACTGCAAAGTTGTCTTCATAGGCTCCTTCCGCCGTAGAGGTGCTTTCGGTGGATGCGGTTTCAGTATTGGCTTCTGTATTGCTTTCTGTAACCTGGCTTTCGGAAGCTACGGTGCTTTCCGCAGAGGTAGCAGCTCCGTTTCCATCATTGCCGCAGGCAGCAAAAGATAATACCATCACAGTAGTTAAAAGTGCACAGATAAATTTGTTTTTCATAATAAAACTCCTCCTAATATATAAGTGTAGGGTTTCAGTACCCAACAGCCAGTTGGGACTTAATCCTCTCATTGTTTAAGCTGTATAATGATTAGGCATCGGTCTGACGACACCTCCTAGGACCATTGGCGTCCGTACGAAAGCCTGTCAGCCAGCCTGTCATTGCAGCCGTTCGATTTATGCAGGTTGAACTACTACTTCACGTTCGTTTGATACCCCAGGAGATTGAATAGGCAATGAGAAATGCTGGAATCCATGCAAATTCACTTTTGGAGGTACGTAGAATGTACAACGCAGTAGGTATTGATGTTTCAAAGGGTAAAAGCACCGTTGCAGTCCTGCAGCCTGGCGGCACTGTGATCCGTAAGCCCTTTGATGTCTCCCACACATCCCAAAACCTCAATGAACTGGCAGATTATTTGAGTTCATTAGACGGCACCACAAAGATCGTTATGGAGTGTACGGGTAGATATCATGAGCCTATGGTAAAGGCTCTATCCGAGGCTGGATTGTTTGTTTCCATTGTAAATCCTCACCTGATTAAAAACTTTGGCAACAACTCCCTGCGCAAGCTGAAATCGGATCCGGCGGATGCCCGCAAAATTGCCCGCTATACGCTTGACAACTGGACGGAACTGCGCCAATATTCAGGTATGGACAATACACGTACTCAGTTAAAAACTTTAAACTCTCAATTCAGCTTCTTTATGAAGCAAAAGGTTGCCGCAAAAGCAAATCTGATTGCACTGTTGGATAATACTTATCCTGGTGTAAACAAACTCTTTGACAGCCCCACCCGTGAGGACGGGAGTGAAAAATGGGTTGACTACGCTTATTCTTTCTGGCATGCGGATTGTGTCCGCAAGATTGGGTTAAAGGCATTTACAGAACGCTACAAGTCTTTCTGTAAGAAGCACCACTATATCTTTCAGCAGGACAAGCCCGAAAAACTGTTTAATGCCTCGAAGGAGTTGGTTGCCGTCTTTCCAAAGGAGAAGACTTATAAGCTGTTGATCCAGCAAAGCATCCAGCAGTTAAATCTTGCCTCCGAACATGTAGAACGACTCCGCAGGGAAATGAACGAACTGGCATCCACACTTCCCGAATACAGCACCGTAATGGGCATCTATGGCGTTGGTAAAACCTATGGCCCCCAGCTCATCGCTGAGATCGGCGATGTATCCCGGTTTACCCACAGGGAAGCACTGACCGCCTTTGCGGGCGTAGACCCCGGTGTTGATGAATCCGGCCAGCACAAGTCAAAGAGCAACAGGGCTTCAAAGGTCGGCTCCGCAAGGCTGCGCAAGACATTGTTTCAGATCATGACAACCCTGTTGCAAAATGCTCCTGAAGCCGATCCGGTGTACCGTTTTCTTGACAAAAAACGGTCTCAGGGAAAGCCTTACTATGTCTACATGACAGCCGGAGCGAATAAGTTCTTACGCATTTACTATGGTAAAGTCAAAGAGTGTCTGCGGAACTTAGAACAGACAGAATAACACCCTTTTCTATATCACCCCTTTCAAAGCCGGCATTTTTGGCGGCTTAAAAGTTATGCACAAAATATCAAATCGGATTTTTGAAATTTTCTTCAAAAAACACTTGACTTTTTATTAGCAGGCTTTCGTAATAAAACCATTTCTTACAGGTCTCTGATGATTAGACTGTACAGTCTTCAGAAAAGTTGCATAAGAAATAAATTTTTTTAAAAATATCAAAAACATCCACCCAAAAGAAAAACCTTCTGTTAAAATGTAAAAATAAGACAGATGAAAACAATAGAATAGGAAACTACCATGGAACCATATTACTATCAGAAAATGAACAAGCCCCAGCAGGCCGCCTATCACGCTATGCAGCAGGGAGTGCTGGCGCTGGCAGACGAGATCCAGCTGCCGCGGATCCCGGCGGAAGAATTGTATGACGTATTTTTCCGACTGCGGCTGGATCATCCGGAGATCTTCTGGGTGGTGAGTTATCGGTATAGATATTATCAGGACTCCCCCAACATCATCTTCGTGCCGGAGTATCTGTTTGAGAAAAATAAGATCAGAGAACATCAGAAAGCCATGCAGTCCCGGGTGGAAAAGCTGGCAAGACCTGCCGCAAAGTTCACAGAGTGGGAAAAAGAGAAGTACATTCACGACTTTATCTGCGAAAATATCACCTACGATAAGTTGAAAAAGCCCTATTCCCATGAGATTATCGGACCGCTGGGACAGGGCGTGGGTGTCTGCGAGGGCATTGCCAAATCGGTGAAGGTGCTTTGTGATGCGCTGGGTGTGTGGTGTGTAATCGCTATCTGCGGCAACAATCCGGAGAAAGGGATCAAGTACCGTCACACTTGGAATATTGTGCGGATCGGCGGGCAGTATTACCATCTGGATGCCACATTTGACAATACATTGGGAAAACATCAGGGCAATGCGGAAGCACCCGGAGAGATCCGCTACGACTATTTCAATCTGGGAGATAAAGCAGTGTTCCGGGATCATGAACCGTTGATCGCCCCGGCACCCGGCTGTCCGGACAACGATCATTTTTATTACAAGGAGAAAAAACTTTCCTTTACGAAAACGGAAGAAGTATATAAAAGAGCACAGCAGATGGCGAAAAAAGGCCGGGCCATGACGTTCCAGTGGCGGGGAGGCTATCTGACCAGAGAAGTCCTGCAGGAACTGTTGGAACTGATCCGCAAGGCAGGCGAGGAGCGGCAGAAGACCGCCCGGATCAGTCTCAACTGGCCACAGGCGGTCATTCATTTCAGCTATGTGGAAAATGCAGGCATCCCGGAGCCGGAGGTCGTCATGGAAGACGCCAACGAAGGAGAACAGTTTGACACCGGGGAATAAAGGTATGGGATGATGTCAGGATCAAGAATTCTCCGACTTCAATGCGCACTCCCGGAATAACGCATTGACGGCCAGCTTATAGTCGCTGGCATCTGTGGCTTTGCGTATCTTTTTTACGTATTTGTCCGGAGATTCGAAGCTGTGGCTTAAGAAAGTCCAGAGATCCTTCATCTTATAGAGCGTATTGGTATCGCCGGACATGATCTCCTGATAACCGGTCAGGAGGGAAGTGTGGAATTCCTTCAGGACAGCCAGACGCTCTTCACAAGACGGCAGCGCAACACTCTCCGTGGAGGCAGCCTTCAATTCCTGCAATAATCCCGGATTCTGCAAAATTCCCCGGCCGATCATGACCGTATCGATACTGGGAAGCTTCGTAAGAATCTGCGTTAGCGACTCCGGAGAGGTAATATCCCCGTTATAGCACAGCGGACATTGCAGGGCTTCCACCGCCTCTGCGAAAGCTTCCAGATGGGGTGTCCCATTGTAACCTTCCTTTTGCAGTCTGGGGTGAATGATCAGCTCCTTCATGGGAAATTTTTGATATATTTTCAGTAACGGAGCCCACTCATCAGGACATTCCATGCCGATGCGGGTTTTAATGGAAATTTTCAACGGGCATTTTTCAAAAATTTCGTCCAGAAAAGTCTCCAGTTCCCGGGGCGTACCTAAGAATCCGGCACCGCGGTTTCTTGCTACCACTGTTCCGGAAGGGCAGCCCAGATTCAGATTGACCTCGTGGTAGCCATATCCGGCCAGCTGCTCTGCCAGCGACAGAAATTCCTCCGCCTTATTGGTCAGGATCTGCGGTACGGTGTACATGCCCACATTATGTTCCGGAAGCACATCGTTGCGTTCTCTGCTGTTCATGTGCCGATTGGAGATAAAAGGGGTAAAATATTTGTCCATGCCGCCGTAACAGTGGTTCCAGTTAGTGCGAAAATTATAAGTGGTCAGTCCCTCCATGGGGGCAAGATAATATTTCATAAAAAATGTATGCCTTTCCGTAACCTGCAAGCGTTCCACTGCATTTCCGGCGTATGCTTTCGCAGATTGTACTTTGTATCGGGTGTTTTGCCAAATCCCTTATTCAGAGATATTCTCAATAACGGGATTGCCCTTTACATGATTATAAACAGTTACTATTATAATAGAGATAGTAAAAATTGCAAAGAAAACCGCAAAGATCCAAAAAGAAAGCGGCTGGAAGAAGGAATAAAGATCATGACTGAAAAAACAGAAAATAATACCATAAACCTAACCACCAACGAACGCACCCAGCAGGCGATCACCATTTCCGGCAACCCCGGGAAACCGGTCGGGGAGGATGGGGAGAAGATGCTGCGCCGCATGAACGAAAGCCACTACGCAGTGACCGGCTGGGCGCTGGAACACTGGAAGATCCGGGAGAATGACCGGATTCTGGACATCGGCTGCGGTGGAGGAGCAACTCTGAAACGCATGAGTGAAGAGGTGCGTGACGGACATCTGACCGGAGTGGATTATTCCGCCACTTCACTGGAACTTTCCGGAAAAACCAATGCAGAAGCACTGCAGCAGGGAAAAATGGATCTCGTGGAAGCCTCAGTGGAAAAACTGCCCTTTGCGGACAATGCTTTTGACAAGATCATTACGGTGGAAAGCTTTTATTTCTGGCCGGATCCCGCGGAGAATCTGAAAGAAGTCTACCGGGTATTGAAGGAGCAGGGAACCTTTTTACTGGTGGCCGACATTTACCAGAAGGAGGATCTGCCAGAACAGGTGCGGGAAAACATTCAAAGATTCCATCTGTTTAATCCCACACCGGAAGAATTCCGGGAACTGCTGGAAAATGCAGGATTTGAAGAGGTACGGATTCGCTTAAAAGACGGCGAGGACTGGATCTGCGCGGAAGGGCACAAATAAGCAGTAGAACCCTTCGGAAAAACGCAAAAATCGGGTGGAAGTCCGAAACGGAACACGCTAGAATCAGAAACGTAGAAAATGTGAAAGTATCCATGAAAATATTCAAAGGAGAAAACAATAACCATGTATAATCAGAATTATAAAGTAGAACTTCCCCAGTTCCCGGACCGGGAGGTGTCCATAGCAGAATACGGCGCGAAGAGCGGCGATTTGCAGATCGAGACCGGCAGACACAATGCGGAGGCCATTAACCGCGCGATCTGCGAGGTGTCTGAGCAGGGCGGTGGTATGGTAAGAGTTCCCGCAGGAATCTGGGCAGTGGCTCCGATCCGGCTGTTAAGTGGCGTTAATCTGCACCTGGACAGTCAGGCTATGTTAAAATTCATCAAATCAAAAGAGGATTATCCCCTGCGCATTACCAGTTATGAAGGGCAGGACTGCATCCGTACCGTGTCTCCCATCACAGCGGAAAATGCAGAAAATATCGCCATCACCGGAGATGGTATCATAGATGGAAGCGGTGATAAATGGCGACCGGTCAAGAAATTCAAGATGACGGCAAAACAGTGGGATGCGCTGTTTCAGATCAGTCCTTATGTGATCGAGACGAAAGAGACTGAGATTTGGATGCCTACTGAGTCCATTCTGGAAGGCAATCGCCATAACATCCAGGGAACCACCGAAGAGGCACTGGCTGCTGCGGCACCTTATTATGATTTTTACCGTCCGGTAATGGTCAGCCTGCGTTATTGTAAAAAGGTATTGTTACAGGGCGCAACGTTTATGAACTCTCCGGCATGGAACATACATCCCTATTTTTGCGAGGACCTTACTGTGGACGGTGTGAAGATCCGTAATCCGTACTTTGCACAGAATGGTGACGGCATCGATGTAGAATCCTGCACCAATGTGCACATTCACCACAGCACCTTTGAGACCGGTGACGATGCTATCTGCATGAAATCCGGCAAAAATGCCATTGCCCGCAGGATCGAAGGCCCCTGCAGCAATGTCTACATTCATGATTGTCTGGTGAATGAAGGCCATGGCGGTTTTGTCATCGGCAGCGAGATGTCACGTGGGGTAAAAGATATTCTGGTGGAGAATTGTACTTTCGTGGGAACCGATGTGGGTGTCCGCATGAAGAGTGCGCTGGGACGCGGCGGCGTGGTGGAAAACATCACACTCCGCAATATCCATATGAGCGAGATCAAGGGCGAGGCAGTGATCCTTACGATGTCTTATGTCCTGAATTCTCTGAACCGTAATGAGACCATTGCCATGGAAAATGAGGAGGACATTCCGTATTTCAGAGATCTGTCTATGGAAAACATCGAAGTCACCGGCTGCAGACAGTTTACGAAGATTGAGCCTCTGCAGGGCAGACCGGAGACGATCCGGAATGTTGTGGTGAATGGACAGAAGCTGGTGTAAGGTTCCAGACAGGAAACAGATTTTTGTTACTCACGGGAAATTTTTTGTAGCATAATAGCAGGAGGTAATGATTATGCCATGTACAACCATATTAGTAGGAAAAAAAGCATCTTATGACGGATCTACCATGATCGCCCGGAACGATGATTCCCCCTCCGGACAGTTTACCCCGAAGAAATTTGTGGTGGTGCATCCGGAAGAACAGCCGAGAAAATATAAATCTGTGCTTTCTCATGTGGAGATCGATCTGCCCGAGGAGGCTTTGCGTTATACCGCAGTGCCCAATGCGCTGGAGGGAGAAGGTATCTGGGCGGCACACGGTATCAATGCGGCAGGTGTGGGCATGACGGCCACAGAGACCATCACTTCCAATGCCAGAGTCCTGGGAGCAGATCCGTTGGTGGAATATGTTCCGGCGCAGGATGGTGCAGAAGAGATTCCCGGAGGTATCGGTGAGGAGGACATTGTATCTGTGGTGCTCCCTTATATTCATAGTGCCAGAGAAGGTGTCACGAGGCTGGGAAGTCTGTTGGAAAAATACGGCACCTATGAGATGAACGGGATTGCTTTTTCCGATAAAAACGAGATCTGGTGGTTGGAGACGATCGGCGGTCATCACTGGATTGCCCGCAGAGTGCCGGATGAAGCATATGTGGTGATGCCGAACCAGTTCGGAATCGATGCTTTTGATCTGGAGGATGCCCTGAACGCACAGGAGAATCATATGTGCTCTGCGGATCTGAAAGAGTTTATCGAAAAGCATCATCTGGATCTGTCACAGGACGGCAGCTTTTCTGCCAGAGATGCCTTTGGCAGCCATGACGATTCCGACCATGTATACAATACCGCAAGAGCCTGGTACATGCTGCGGACCCTGAATCCCCGGACACTCGTCTGGGATGGTCCGGATGCGGACTACACTCCTTTTTCGGATGATCTGCCCTGGTGCATGGTGCCTGAGAAGAAGATCACGGTGGAGGATGTAAAATATGTGCTGTCCTCCCACTTCCAGGGGACGCCGTACGATCCGTATGCGGCATACGGAGAGAAAAATATGCGCGGTGCATACCGTTCGATCGGAATCAACCGCAATGACTTTTTGGCTGTGATCCAGATGCGTCCGGGAATGGAACATGACTGTAATGTGATCGAGTGGATCGCATTTGCATCCAATGCGTTTAATGTACTGGTTCCGTTTTACGCGGATATCGATGAGACACCGGACTATCTCTGCAACACCACAGGGGAGGTTTCCACGGACAATTTTTACTGGTCAGGCAGGATGATCGCGGCGATGGCAGACGCCTCTTACCGCAGTTCGGTATTCCATATTGAAAGATATAAGGAACATGTGTTAGCGAAAGGTCATGAGCTGATCAACCGTTATGATGCACTTCTTTCCAAAGAGACGGATGCGGCAAAAAGAAAAGAGATCCGGCATGAGGCAAACCGTGCGGTTGCCGGAATGTTAAAGAAAGAAACCACAGATACACTCGATAAGGTACTGTTTGAACTGAGCGGTCAGATGAAAAATGCATATGCGAGATCAGATGCATAACATGCAGATAAAAGTTAATCGAAAAGGAGGGGGCATAGATTGATAAAAAGTCGGTATATTTTTCTTGGACTGGCAATGATCTTAATGCTGGCAGGATGCGGCGCAAACCGGAAAACAATCCGGTTTGGAGCTGCGGGAATCGGCGGAATGTACGATTCCTTTGCCAATGCATATGTCAGTCTTGCAAATAAAGAGGATTTTTCGTATAAACTTGAAACAAGGAATACTGCCGGATCTGCAGCAAATGTCAGACTTCTTTCGGGCAAATATATTGAACTGGGGATTGCCCAGGCAGATCTGGTGGAGGAAGCCTATCATGGAACCGGGGAATTCCGGGACAAAGCATACCAGGGATATAAAGCGGTTGCAGCGCTTTATCCGGAGGCATGTCAGATCATCGTGCGCACGGATTCAGAGATTGAGACATTGGATGATCTTCTTGGGAAAACGATCAGTATCGGGGCAGAGGAATCCGGGACAGAGCGGAACGCAAACCAGATTCTGCAGGCACAGGGCATCAGCGGAGATATGGTAAAGACTGTCAATTTGGATTACACGGAGGCGGCAGCGAAACTTGCAGATGGAGAGATCGATGCGTTCTTTTGTACAGCGGGAACACAGACTACAGTGATCGGGGAACTGGCAAAGGAATGCGGAATCCGTCTGTTGAGTATTGATGTAAAATGCCGGAACCGGTTAAAGGCGGCATATCCGTTTTATTCCGAATATACGATTCCGGCAGGCACCTATACCGGTCAGACAGAAGAGGTAAAAACACTGTCTGTACAGGCGGTGCTTCTGGCAGGTGACAGTTTATCGGAGAATACGGTAAAAGAGCTGACGGAACTTTTATTTTTACATGGAAAGGAT
>OICI01000474.1_pt1 | contig 12865 bp, 7 predicted proteins | sample 1581261 | NCBI WGS metagenome assembly OICI01 (sample SAMEA3882520, study PRJEB24775) | human gut metagenome | biome: human-associated habitat; feature: intestine environment; material: feces | place: Netherlands | collected 2009/2010 | reverse complement strand
CTTCTTTTCTCAACTTTGTTCATTTTGCCTATTGATTTTTCTTAGCAGGTTTCTGCTTTTCTGTTATTTAGTTGCACAAAGTTTCTTTTGGTTACTATTTTAATGATTACTTTTTTATCTTCTTCTCCCCACTGAGATAATATTTTTCTTAGTAAGCACAAGTAGCACAATGCCAAGCAAAAGTATCAGCGGCCAAGTAAGATACGGTCTTTTATCATTATCAATATCGGTCACGACTTTATCAGGCTCACCATTTTTATCTGTGTTGTAATACACGTTCACTTTTTCGTTCTGACTCACATAATATGTGCCTGTGAAGATCTCTCTTGTGTACTCCTTACCGCCAACATCAAAAGCGACAGTTATGTAATATGTTTCAGCTTTGTTGCTTGCCTTTTTGTTATGTCCCCAAGTTTTCAACTCATGGTCTATCCACTTCACATAGCCTGTGGTTTTCTCAGCACTTGACATGAAAACCCTGTTTGAAACATATTTGCTGAGATTATAGATAGTAGAGAAACCACCCATAAGAATAAAAACGATACTCAGAGCGATAAGCCCTGCATTTTGCTTTTTCATTTGATATACCCCCTGAACAGAAATGTTGTGTTAATATGAATTTATTATATCATATGAGAACATGGAAAGTCAATAAGCCTATCCCATCTTTCCATAAGTCTTATGGACATATTTATTAGTACAGTTTTGATCGTTTAGATAAGCCGCTATTTTCTTTCTGCTGTAAGGACTTTTTTTATAAGATCATGTTGAAACTTTATTTTCTTCATTTTTTGAACAATTCTTGACTTTGTTACAAATCTGTGTTATACTAATCATAAACGAACGGTCGGTACGCATAAAAGGAGCGAAGCAACATGAAAACAACTGAGCAACAGCACAATGAGCGGAAACGTGAACTAATGGAAAAGTGCTTCGAGTGCTATGCGGAAAACGGGCTCACAGGCACAGGAATTAAAGCACTGGCCGATGCGTGCGGATGCACGAAAGCAAATTTGTATTCGTATTTTAAAAACCTTGACGAACTGATCATTGAGTCAACGGCATACTGTATGGAAAAGGTTGAGGACGACTTTATGGAGATGGCACCCACCGACCCCGAGGATGTTGTCCGTTTTGTGAAGGAGGTCCCGTATTGGACAGCAAAAAAGCACGGAAAAAAATATCGCCTGATGTATCAGATATATACGCACCCGAAGTATATCGAGCACGGCAAGAAATTCTTTGAGGGCGTGAACGAACGCTATACCGAGTACGCCAAGCGGCTGGAGCCAAAGATCGGCATTCCATATACGGTCATCACGCCGCTGATCTTTATATTCGTCCGCGCCTGCGTTCATTACGCGATGTTTGAGGATGAATATTATCTGAAAACCCAGATGGAGGTCTTAAAACAGGGGGTCGCCCTGTTTGTGGATAAGTACAAAGCAAACCAAGCATAAGCCTATCGACCGCCGCTCATTTACGGCGTGGGCAGCGGTGCAAAGCTCCGCCGTGATAAACAATTCCGAACGGAGGAAAAAAGATGAAAACAGGAAAAAAACTACTCACAGGTACACTTTTGGCGCTTTGCACCGCTCTTTTGGTGCTTTGCAGCGTGCTTGCAATAGGATGGAGCAAGGCGGCAAAAACAGGCGACGCACTGCCGGAGGTGCGAAACAACGGCACGGCGATTCAGTGGAAATACAGCGACGAAGCCGACTGGCACGACCTTGTGGCGCTTACCGAGCTGCGGGGCGCTGCCGGAGAAAACGGAAAGAACGGCACAGACGGTAAAGACGGCTCTAATGGTGCCGACGGTAAGAACGGAATAAACGGTACAAACGGAAAAGACGGCATTAACGGCGTTGACGGTAAAGACGGAGCCGATGGAAAAAACGGCAAGGATGGAATTGACGGTGCCAACGGTAAAGACGGAGCCGACGGCAAAGACGGTATCAACGGCACTGACGGCATTAATGCCAAAAACATAGAGGTGCAGCGAGCTGAAACCCACATACAGTGGCGTTACGAGGGCGATGAGTGGCAGGACCTTGTGGCGATAGCCGACATCACAGGCCCCACCGGGCAGAAAGGCGTAGACGGAGCAAACGGAAAGACACCGGAGTTCCGTGTAAGTGAAAACACCCTGCAGTGGCGCTATGTGGGCGATAAAATATGGCTGAACCTGTACGATCTTTCGGTTTTGAAAGGTCTTGACGGCAAGGACGGCAAGGACGGCAAGGATGGAACAAACGGACAAAACGGCTCCGATGGCGCGGACGGCAACACCCCCTTCATTGGTGAAAACGGCAACTGGTGGATCGGAGAAACCGATACTGGTGTGAAAGCCGCAGGTGTTGACGGCGAAAAGGGAGACAAGGGTGAAAAAGGTGACAAGGGAGATGCAGGTCAGAACGGCAGCTGTTCGGGATATTTTTACGGAGAGGCAAACTCTCCGAGGACAGTACTGAATAACAGTCGTGTCAATATTTCTGTCTACGAAAAAATAAACAAGGGCGGCTTGATTTCATCCTACATGAATAATATTACACTTAAAAAAGGACATATTTACAATGTCTGCTTAAGCGGTTCTCTCGAAGTTGGTTCAAACGAATTCAACAACAGCGGCAATTACTCTATTCAGATGACAGACGGTTATGATGACGATCTGTGCAGGGAACTTACACGAATAAAAAGAGACGGGGCAAAAATACCGTATACCAATGATCAACATTCCTTTAATTTCAACAGAATGTATGATGCGTCAAATAAAGACATTACATTGCAGTTGTGGTTTGAAAATTCGGCATACAATACTTATCTCGGTGGCTTCAGAGGTACCATTACAATAACCGCTCTTGATTGAGCCGACATATACGAAAACAGAGGTAACGGAAAATAAAAAAACGAATACTCAGTATCATGCTCACCCTTTGTATGGTTCTTTGCCTTGTGTCGACAAGTGTATTTGCCGAGGATAATATGGCAGCGAGTGGGACGGCGGAAGTTTCCACAGCGGCGGAACTGGTTTCAGCAATCAGATAGGCTTCATACGGAACAGTCAAACTGACGTCAGGCATTACCATTTACACCACATTAGTGGTCAACCGCACCGTCACCCTTGATTTCAACGGTTATGTGCTGAAATACGGCAGCAGCAGTGCAGGGCATGTAATCACTGTGCAGTGGTATTTTGACAATTGAAAACAGTGACTATACAAAATCACACAATTTCCAAAAGAAGTAAAATTTATATGTAAATGATTTTTTTAACTTTTGCTCCGTTTAAAATCATACTAATTTTAGCTTTTAATTTTTTTCATTCCAAAAACCGCCCCATTTCGTTCTATAAATTACCTCTTATAATCAAATCATGCAAACATATAATATTATTGCAAACCCGAAAAACAAATGAAAAGGAGATACGAAAATGAAAGGTATCACAACTCAGGAAGGCAGAGAAACACTCAACAAGTTCAAGATGGAAGCAGCTAACGAAGTTGGTGTAAACCTCAAGCAGGGCTACAACGGCGATCTTACAGCTCGTGAGGTCGGCTCTGTAGGCGGTCAGATGGTCAAGAAGATGATCGACGCTTACAAGACAACAGGCAACAAGTAATCTTACCCAAAAGTCCTAAAAACTCCGCCGTGGCATTCGCTGTGGCGGAGCTTTTTACTTGAAATCAGGCAAAAAAGTAGTATAATATACACATAGGGTCGGGGTAAAGATCATATTAAAGAGGAATTAATATGTTTACTAAAAAAATCGCCGCAGGGCTTACAGCTTTTGTTATAACAGCTTCTGCCGCACTGCTTCCGCTTCCAGAAAGCATTAACGGCATATTGGGGAACACCGCTATATCAGCTCAGGCTTATTCTGCAAACGGCGCCGTAAAAATGCCGTCAGATTTTCTGACTTTTAACAGCTCCGATCAGGTTTTCGTAAACGTGGTTTCTGCCACTAAAAACGGACTATACTATTATACTGTGGAAAACTACAAGAAGCTAATTAAATTCTATAGCTTTTCCAACAACTCCGTGAGAACTGTAGCAACGCTTGGTGACATTATAAATGTATATGCAAATAACTCCAAGATCTATTATATCGAAAGAGATACCAGCACATACAATTCCAGCGTGAAGGGCTCGTCATATTCTTATTACATAAAGACCTTTGACACCGATACGGAAAAGGTGACCAAAAGCGTTAATGTAAGCAAGTATACGCCCAATGGTATTTTAAATTACCCAAACTGTTTTGGCGTTGACGATAACGGCAGGATATATTACTATGTAACAGACAGCAGTGGTGCTGAAAAAGGCGATAATCTATTCCTGCTGGACTCAAACGGAAATAAGCTGTCCTCCTGTAGCACCGATGTTGCCATAACAAAATTCTCAGGCTTTGACAGCACAAACGGAAACTTCTATTTTGAAAGAAACGCTGATTACGTTTATTGGGGCTATACTCACAAAATGAACGCCCTTGGCTTTGGAAACATTTCAAATAACAAAATAACCGTGTCTGATAAATCTATCGACTATTTCTATCAGAAATATTACGATTATCATTATGACAACGCACAAATGCTTGGCAACGGCAAGCTTGCGTGGACTTCTTCTGCAAGCGGCACTGTAAACATCGTGGAATCTGCCAAATTTCATACATCAACAGATGATACATTATCTCTCTTTGGAAGCGTTTCAAGAGCGGAACATGAAAACAAAAATGATCTCTACAACAGCGTTGGAACAAGAACTGTATACAACAGCGAAAATGACAGCACTATCATGTATGTAAACAACACTCTTATGGAGTTCAACAATGATTTCAAGCAGGTGGCTTCATATAAAACAGCTTATCCTGTTTTCGCTTTGTATTATACGAACGGCACTGTGACAGCTATAGAGCGTGATACTGACGGCAATTTTTACTCAGAGAATATTGCTTGGAAAATGCCTAGCAGTGTTACGATTTCAAATTCTTCTGCCACGCTCAAAATGGGCGACAGCCTTAAACTTTCTGCAAAGAGTAATTCCGATATAGACTACGGCTTCACATGGTCAAGCAGTGATAATTCTGTGGCTTCTGTTACAAAAGACGGCAAGGTGTACGGAAACAAGGCAGGCGTATGCACAATAACCGCTACCACCGACAACAGTGTGAAAGCAAGCTGTACAGTGACAGTTACGCCTATGGATAGCGACACAAAAGGCTCTGCCACTATACTCAGCGGACGTGCAACAGACAATGCTTCAGATAACCATTACAACACATGGTCATCGGTCACAAACTCTTATCTTGTACAAAACAGCGACGGAACGCTCACAAGACTTGAAAACACATCAGGTGGCATTGTGGTAGAAAACTACTCCGCAGACGGCAAAAAGCTTATCTCACAACGCACTATTTCAAAAGAGCTTAACCTATTTGGTGGCTTTTATTCAGGAAAAGACTATAACTATCTCGTGTTCGGTCAGAACAACACTTCCGAAAGCGACAGCAAGGAAGTTGTAAGAGTAGTCAAATACACCAAGAGCTGGAGCAAGGTAAATTCATGCAGTATCTCAGGTGTCAATACAACAAAGCCGTTCTCGGCAGGCTCACTGAGAATGGAAGAAGCGGTTGGAAAGCTTTATGTTTACACCTGCCATGAGATGTATGCTGACAGCGACGGCATAAATCATCAGGCAAATATGCTTTTCACCATTGACGAATCCTCCATGTCCCTGACCGACTCAATGTATGACGTTTCAAATCTTACAGACGGCTATGTTAGCCACTCGTTCAACCAATTCATCAAAGCTGACGAAAGCGGAAAATACATCTACAGAGTTGACCACTCAGAATCAAGCAACTACACAATGAACGGCTCTTACCTCTCTGTAAACGGCATTACTCTCACAAAATATAAGGCTGACGGAAAATCAACCGCCGTGAACGTTTCTATCCCTGTTAAGTTCGATATGAACAAAAGCAACTACACGGGCGCTTCAATAGGCGGTTTTGAGCTTGGCAGCGGAAACTGTCTGATAGCCTATGCAAAAGACGTTTCAAGCAATTGTAAGACAAGAAATGTTTACATAAGCGTCACAGACGAGCTTTTCAACGGCACACAGAACATTGCCCTCACAAACTACGGCACATCAAGTAAAGTGACCTGCCGCACCCCTCAGCTTATAAAGATAAATGACAATCTGTTCCTTGTTATGTGGGAAGAATACAACAGTTCCACAGGCAAGACCGCCACAAAGACAATGACAGTTGACTCAAACGGCAAAACTGTTACCAAAGCCATTTCTCACTCCTTCGGACTTTCAGATTGTCAACCTGTTGTATGCAGTGACGGCATGGTAAAATGGTATGTCACAAATAATTCAGCACCGACCCTTTACAAACTCTCACCATTTGCGCTGGACGATTATCATGAACACAGCTATACAAAAACAGTTCTCAGCAACGCCACCTGCACCACCGCAGGCACATTAAAATACACCTGCTCATGCGGTGACTCCTACACCGAAACTATCCCAGCCACAGGTCACAAGTCAAGCGGTTGGATAGTCGACAAGGCGGCTTCTATCGGAGTTAAAGGCTCAAAGCACAGAGAATGTACAGTCTGCAAGAAAGTTCTTGAAACGGCTGAAATTCCTGCACTTTCAAGAATTAGCATTTCAAAGGCAAGCGTGACACTTTCCACTTCGACCTACGCTTATGATGGCAAGGCAAAGAAGCCTGGTGTAACGGTCAAGCTAAGCGGCAAAACTTTGAAGAATGGTACAGATTACACAGTTTCCTATTCAAACAACACCAAGGTAGGCACAGCAAAGGTCACTATTAAGGGCAAGGGCAATTACACTGGCTCAGTTTCTAAGACCTACAGTATCAAAAATAACTTCAAGAAAGCCACAGTTTCGGGCATTTCCACAAAGGCTTTCACTGGCAAGAACATCACTCAGAGCATTACTGTTAAATACAATGGCAAAACGCTGAAAAAAGGCACTGACTATACAGTTTCCTACTCAAGCAACAAGAATATAGGTACTGCCACAGTAAAAGTCGCAGGAAAAGGCTCTTACACAGGCACTGTCACAAAGACGTTCAAGATAAATCCTGCAAAGCAGGAGATACAGAAGCTCACAGCTAAGAGCAAGGCATTCTTTGTGGATTGGGCGCAGAAAGGCTCGGCTACCGGATATGAAATTCAGTATGCTACTAACTCAAAGTTCACAAGAGCAAAGAAAGTTACCATAACAAACAACAAGACCGACAAGACCACTGTTTCAAAGCTTTCAGGCAAAAAGAAATACTATGTTCGTGTTCGTTCGTACACAACTGTAAAGGGTACGAAGTATTATGGTGCTTGGTCGGCTTCAAAGAGTGTTACTACTAAGAAGTAATTTTATATGAGAACAGCGTATCGCAGGGGACTGCGGTACGCTGTTTTATTTTTACTTTGATATTGCAGTTCGAGGCCTCAAAAATTATTCTTTTCCTAGTCTTTCAGAAACTTCAAGCACCAATCGTTGGTCTTTTTCCGAAAGTTTCGACCCTGCACCCAATTTCCGTCTTACTTTGGGTAGGACGGATTTTTTTGTTCCCGGTGAGATAGAATTGCGTTATGATAAATTTTGAAATCACTCGCCGTGACGGGCATTTCCCGTCATGGCTTTTTATTGCCCAAATTCAGTGCCGCTCAGGCAAGTTTGAACGTAAGCCTTACAATTCAGAGCTTGCTCCTGCACCTAATTCCGCCTTACTGTGGATTTAATACAGCTAAAAGAGGCAGAGAAACCCATTGATCGGGTTTCTCTGTTTTTGTTTTAACACAGAAAACCACCCACAGCCAAATCAGCCGTGGGTGGCAATATCATTTTAAATTAACACTATTCTTTATTTTCCCAGCGCTATCTTGCCCATTGCGTCTGCCTGCATGATAGCGTCATAAAGCTCGATAGGCTGTACGTCGCCTGCAAGGTTGTGGATAGTTTCGCCTGGGATACAAGCGTTCTTTGCGATAGTTTCTACCTGCTCAGGTGTAGTTACACCTATCTCCTCGAGTGTGACAGGAAGTCCTACTTCAAGGCAGAAGTTCTGTACCTCTTCAAACTCTTCCTTAGGCGCACCCTCAAGTACAAGCTGAACCAGTGTACCAAGGGCTACACAACAGCCGTGGTCTGCGTGCTTGATTCCCAATGATGTTACGCCATTGTAGAACGAGTGTGCGGCCGCACAGTTTACGTTGTCTGCTCCAACGCCTGAAAGATATACGTTAGCCTCGCAGATAGCTTCAAGGGCAGGTGTAACTGCGTGTACCTTGCAAGCCTCAACTGCCTGCTTGCCGTATGTGCGGAGAGTGTCATAGCAAAGTCTTGCAAGTGCCTGTCCTGCTCTTGTGATGCCTGTGCCTTCAAGGCTTGCAGACTCTGTTCTTATGGAAGCTCTGCCCTCAAAATATGTACCAAGTGCATCGCCCATGCCTGCAATAAGGAACTTTACAGGTGCGTTTGCAATAACTGTTGTGTCTACCATTACTGCGTCCGGATTGGTAGGGTAGAAAAGATATTTGTCAAAGCTGTGGTCATCATTGTATATTACTGACAGACCTGTACATGGCGCATCTGTTGCCGCAACTGTAGGCACGATAACAATGTGCTTGCCTGTATAGTATGCTGTAGCTTTTGCAGTATCAACTGCGCTTCCGCCGCCAACTGCAACCACTGTGTCGATGTTGTCAGCCTTTACTATCTCTTCCATTTTGGCTATCTCGCCCTTGCTTGATATACCACCAAATACTTCATAGCGTCTGTAATCGTCAAGCTCGCCAAAGCTTTTCTCTATCTTGTCATGACAGGCTTTGTAGCCACTGTTTGAACATACAAACAGCCACCTTTTGCCCATATAGCCCATTTCTTCATGAAACTTAAGTGTAGCATCTCTGCCCTGAACATATTTGAGCGGCTCACGCATTGCTCTGAGTCTTCCCATCATAATGAATTACCTCCGATTTGTTTGATTTATTAACTTTATACGGAATTCTCTCCGTATTTTCAATTAGATTATAGCATTTTGCACAAAAGATGCAAGGAACATTTTATAAATGATATGTGAATTATTTGTTGTGGCAACATTTGAAAATGTAAAGCTTGGAGGACGATAAAACAGAAAAAGCGGAGGCTCTTTGCGAGCTTTCCGCCTTTTTCATATGTTCAGCATTACGGAAGCGTAAAACATTCCGTCACCGTATTCAAATTTAGCTACGCCGCTGTATTTGGCGGCAATGTTCTTGACAGACTCTGTGCCGATACCTTTGCCTTTGCGTTTTGAGGAAAGGAAACCGCCTTCTGGGTCAGTGAGGATAGTTCCGGTGAAGGTGTTGTCCACCGCCAGGCAAAGGGAATAGATGTCAGCCTTTGCTCTGATTATTATTTTTTTATTCTTTGCACTGTCAGACACGCAGCCGTGAATGGCGTTTTCGATAAGATTTCCGAAAAGCACAGAGAGGTCGGTTATGTCTATTTTTATATCATCTGGTATGTCAGCGTTCACCTTGTATTCAATGCCGCTGCTTTCCGCTATTTGAGCAAAATATGCAAGAAGTGCGCTTACAGATGTGTTTTTGCAGTAAATGCGTTCTGATATATCGGGCATAGAATCCCTGAAAGCGTTGAGATATTCCGAAAGCTTATCGTATTCGCCCTTTTTCAGAAGCTCCTGCATAAGAGCGATATGATGTCTGACATCATGCTTATAGCGTCTTGTTTCTTTTATCTTATCCTGCAAATAGTCATATTGCAGGTTCTGCATTTCAAGCAGGTGGTTATTTTCCTGAAGCCGCAAATTTTTCTGTTGTTCGATGACCAGCCGTGCCACGATGTAATACACCAGAAATGCCCCTGCGTTTATAAAGAACAGAGCTATGGTGTTCTTTGGCTCCAGAGCAAGCTCTAAGCTGCTTTTCGCAGAGTTGCCGTAGAGAGTATAATACCATATTATATAGAACGTAAATGGGATAAGCCAAAGATAGCGCCACTCCAGACCTGACGGCTCTCTTTCCACCGCAGGTGTGTAGACCTTTTTCATGTAGATAAAAAGCGGTCCCCATACCACGGCTTCTGTCATAAGCATACAAAGGGAAAACGACCAGCGGTATGATTCATAGGCAAGTGACGGGAACAGAATGCCCTCCAGACATTTTGAGGTAATGACGATAAAGCTTGCGTTATTTGAAAGCAGAAGCAGTGTGAAGCCTGTTTTGCCGACCTTGACCTTCACAGCGAAAAAGTAAAAAGCCGCATAGAGCAGGGTGCTGACTGCACTTAGCAGACCTGCATTTGTGCTGAAAAATGCCGCCTGCCAGCCTAAGAAGATCTGCACCAGTGAAAGAGCCACAACAAGTCCCACAGTAGCTGTTTTGGAAAAGCGAAGCCTATGCCGGAAGGGATAAAGGGCAAGCACCATAAGTGGCAGAAAATTCAGAAGGGAATATATGCCCACTTCCACAAGGCGGTACAAAGGAGGCATTACTGCTCACCGCCTTTTCGCAGATCACTGAAGCGAAACTGAGCGAAGGCGTCTAACGTTTCTCTGGATTTTCGGCGACTTATGGGGATATGTGTGCCGTCGCTCATTATGAAAAGGTCGCTTTTTTGCTGGGTTATCTCATAGAAATTCACGATGACGCCTTTGGTGGAGGTGTAAAAGTATGAATGACTGCAAAAAATGCTCTCGATCTCAGCGAAAGAATTCCTTGAAACTATGTTTTCACCGTCTGTGCAATGGATTGTCACGATATGTGACGCACAGTCTATGTAGATAACATTTCTGAGTACCACGTTCTGACCGTCGGGAAGCTTAACGGAACGCATACGATCAATTTCGTCAGAACCGATACGGTCAAGCATGGCTTTTACTTTGTCAGCCTGAAAGGGCTTGCAAAGATAGTAGCAGGCGTTGAGGTCGTAGCTTTCGCTTGCAAACTCGTTGCTTGAAGTGCCGAATGCGATATGGACGTTTTTGTCTGTTTCACGAAGCTTTTCTGCCACCTCTATCCCTGTCATTTTCCCCATGAATATATCAAGCACCACCAGATCATAAGCTCCCATCTGCCAACATGACAAAAAGCTTTCTCCGCTTGAAAACGTATCTATCTGACAGCTGTGAGCGGTTTGTTCGGAAATATATTCATGAAGAAGTGCAAGGTCGTTTTTATTATCGTCTACCAATGCCACTCTCATACTGTAAAAATCCTTTCTTATACATGATTTCTTAATATATAATAACACACATCAAAGCAAAATTCAAGCATTATTCATTTATTTTGTTACCGCTTGTGCAGATTTTTGACCGTTTGTGCTAAATTTATTGACAAAGTGTGTAGCCTGTGTTAAAATAATCGTGTAAAGTTATGTTCTTAGTAAAAAAGAAATATCAACAACGAAAAATATTATGGAGGAATTAGAATGAAAAAGAAAATTTTAAGTCTTTTGGTGACGGGCTGTCTTTTGTTTGTGCCGACAACGGCATTTGCAGACGATAATAAGACGGTAATAAAAACTGTTGACGACCTGTTGGCGTTTTCAAAAGCGGTAAACAACGGAGATTATGACAAGAATAAGGACGCAGTTGTTGTTCTTGAAAATGACCTTGACTTGACAGGTGTTGTATGGACGCCTATCGGAAACGTTATCGGTAAAAACGGCTATATTGAACATTGTTTCAGCGGTAAATTTTACGGAAATGGTCATACTATTTCAAACATTGATTTTACGTCTATTTATGGTAAAGACGTGTTGGTCGGTTTCTTTGGCGATATCGAGGAAGCGGAGGTATCAGGTCTGACTATAGAGGGAAGTATTGATGTGACAAATACTGATAACGACTATACTTTTTATGGCACTATTGCAGGATTTGCAGGTGATTGTACTATTTCTGATTGTGTGTCAAACGTATCGTTCAACAATAACGGCAAATATGTTTATGGCTTAATAGGCATGGTAGGTCAGGCAGACGCCACAACTTTTGAATATTGTGAGAACACAGCAGACATAACTATCTCAGGCGACAGCGGAAGTCTTTATGTGGGCGGTATAGTTGGATATGCACAGAATGGAACGGAAGTCCGCTATTGTTCAAGCACAGGCGATATGGTATATGCTGCACCAGACGCCGGCGGTATCGTAGGATGTTTGTATGGCGATTCCAAGGTCATAAACAGCTATGTTACAGGAAAACTCACGCCGGTTGGCAACGGAACCACAGATGTAGGCGGCATCGTTGGCTCAGTAACTGACGGTTCTGTAAGTGATTGCTATTTTGCAGGAGAAATTGATCTTTCACAGTATTCAGCCAAAAAGCCATATACACGTTTCGGTGGAATAGTGGGAAAAGATTCCTCGTCTACACCTGGCTTTAAAAACAACTATTTCACAGAAACGGAAGATGTTGAAGCTTGCGGTTCAAATAAAGAAGCAGGCAAGGCTAAAGCTTATGACTATATGACAACAAAAGAATTTTATGACGAGCTGACAGCCGACGGTGCAAAGTATCAGTATGTTGAGGGAAAAACGCCTGTCCTGCCAGCTAAGGAATATGCAGTTGATTTTGAAGTAACACCTGCTGACCTGAAAAATGTTGTAATAAAGGTAGACGGAAAAGAGATAACAAGCAATACTGCAATGCTTACAGCAGGCACTTACACTGTAGATGTAACTGCTGACGATTGCGAGCCTCTCAGCAAGGAAATAACTATTTCAGCAGATATCGCAACACATACACAGGCTTTTGAACTTGCATACAAGTCAGCAGACTATACAGAGCTTGACAAGGCAGAGAAAGCCGCAAAGGCTCTCAACAAGGACGATT
>OICI01000468.1_pt1 | contig 12948 bp, 15 predicted proteins | sample 1581261 | NCBI WGS metagenome assembly OICI01 (sample SAMEA3882520, study PRJEB24775) | human gut metagenome | biome: human-associated habitat; feature: intestine environment; material: feces | place: Netherlands | collected 2009/2010 | reverse complement strand
TCCGGTGGGCATGAGGTGAACATCACGGTGAACGGCGAGACCATCACCCGCACCCTGACCGTGCTGCCGAAGGACTTCGGCACGGTGGAGGTGGAAGCCGAAGAACCGGCTGCGGAGAGCGCCAACGCCCAGTTCCGCAGTGCCATCTGGCCGCTGTACGAGGCTGCCGCCACCGCCAAGCAGTGGCAGGGCGGCTTTGTGCCCCCGGCTGAGGACTCCATGACCCTGGTGGACTACGGGCAGATCAAAGTAACGGACGGTCAGCAGGGCAGCCGCTCCAACTCCACAAAGCTGTATACCATCCCGGGCGCGCCCTGCCGCGCCGCAGCCAACGGCACGGTGGTGTTCGCGGGCAATCTGGAGCTTACCGGCAACACGGTGGTCATCGACCACGGCTGCGGGCTGCGCAGCTATCTGTACGGTTTGCAGGAGATTTCGGTCAGCAAGGGACAGACCGTGGAAAAGGGACAGGCTGTGGGCGCACTGGGCGAGGAGCTGACCATGGACTTCAAGCTGGGCAGCAGGAGTGTGAACCCGCGCCTGCTGTTCCAGACCTCCGGCGGCTTGTTCTGGAAGGAAAACTGAACAAACTCCCTCAGTCTTCGCTTCTGCGTGGCTGGGGGAGTTTTTTGAAAAAACCTGTAACGTTTTTCCTCTTTGTGCGTTATTGGGGTGAAAGGGCACACAAAAGCCCGCAAAGGAGGAAATGACCATGAAGCTGGAATGTGACGTGATCCGAGATCTACTGCCCCTGTACGCCGAAAAGCTTGCCAGCCCCGCCAGCAGTGCGCTGGTGGAGCAGCACCTTGCAGAGTGCCCTGCCTGCCGTGCGGAGCTGGAACAGATGGAAAAGCCGGTGCCGGTGCAGCCGGAACCCCAGCCGGATGCACCGCTGAAAAACATCCGCAGCAGCCTGAACCGCCGCCGTCTGCGCACCATGCTGTGCAGCTTTGCGGCAGCGCTGGCGCTGGCTGCGGTGTGCGGCTTTGGCTGGTACGGCTACACCGCCTGCGACCGGGTATCCTTTTTTGATGCACGATTGCAGGCTTCCTACCAGCAGGCAGAAAACGGTGCAAACGGCTGGGTGCTGGAGACCCGCGCCGAGGACGTATATCTGAAGCCGACCTATGCCGACGGGCACTACGAGGTCATCCGCTACCGCATTCCGTGGGTGCACGATGCCCTTGACAAGCTGCTGCAAAAGGACACAGACCTTCTCCGCTGCACCGGATGGATGAGCACTGACCGCTCGGCGGTCAGAACGGTACATGGTATGCAGTGGGCAGCGAGCCTGTGGCATGGGATGAGGTCGAATGGCCGGAGTGATGCCTATGGACATTGAAACCATCTACCGGCTCTACTTCCGGGACGTCTGCCTGTTTTTGCAGGGGCTTACCCGCAGCGAAGCGCTGGCCGAGGAGCTGACACAGGAGACCTTTTTCCGGGCACTGGACGGCCTGAAAGACTACGACGGCAAGCAGGATGTGCGGGCGTGGCTGTTCACGGTGGCCCGCAACGCCTATTATTCCCACTGCCGCCGGACAAAGCGCACTGCCCCGCTGGAAGATGCCGAAACCGCCCCCGCCGACACTCCGGACATTGCCCAGCTGCTGGTGGACCGGGATGCGGCATTCACTGTACATCAGTGCCTGCACACGCTGGACGAGCCTTACAAAGAGGTGTTCAGCCTCCGGGTATTCGGCGAGCTGCCCTTTGAGCGCATCGGGCTGATCTTCGGCCACAACGCCGCATGGGCCCGGGTGACCTACTACCGGGCCAAGACCCAGCTGCAAAAGATGCTTTCCGCTTCCACCTGACATTTCCTATCACAGCAGAACACCCCCGGCCCAAAGGCGCGGGGGTGTTCTTTTTGTGCGCAGGACTCAGACCGTTTTGCCTGCTCAAGCTGACCAAAACAAAAACGGCTCTGCCGAAGCAGAGCCGTAAAGATACATCTGAAACAAATCAGCGCTTGGAGAACTGGGGTGCACGACGTGCAGCCTTCAGACCGTACTCACCTGACCTTGATCCAAAAAGACCAGTATTCATGCGGTTTTTCGGGCTTTCCTCTCTCAGTAAACCCATAGGTAAACCCACGAAATCGCGAAATTTTTGGTGCAGTTTAACGCAGCCCGAATGCAGCATTCACAACGCTGCTTAATTCCTCAGGTTTATTATACTTGACTTTCGCATAGATGTCCATAGTCGTTTTGCTGTTCTCATGGCCTGCCAGATACTGCACCGTCTTAGGATCAACACCTTTGTAAATCAGATTGGTGATGTAGGTGTGCCGCAGCATGTGCGGAGTCACCTTGAAGTCCATCGTATACACCAGTTTGGGATTATTCGGCTGATGCTCACCAAGCCTTGGCTTTATTCTATGCTTGATGGACTGTCCATTTACATAAGTGTAATAACAGCGTTCTGCAGTAGAACGGACTGTTATGTACTTCCAGACTCTCACAAACTGTGTTTCCGTCAAAACAGTTCCCTTCGAATTCGAGATCACATATTCCGATTCTGATTTTTCCCTTTCTTCCTTGAGACAGGCTACCAGGCATTTTGGAATCGGAACATCTCGTTTTGCTGCCGGTGTCTTCAATAGCGTGTTGACTACCGGCTCACCGCCTTCCACATGCCATGCACGCCTTACCGAAATGTACGGCGTTTTTTCATCCAGGAATACGCAGTCCCATTTTAATCCAAGGATCTCTTCTCTACGCAATCCCGCGTACAAACCGATCATCACGAAGACATACGGTGGAAGCTCACGAATGCTATCCAGCAAAATGGCAGTCTGTTCATCCGTCAAAGCCTCGCGCCGTTTCGCTGGCTTTCCGCCTCTTGCGCAAATCGTTTTGGATGGATTCTCTTTAATCACCTTGCTCTCTTCTGCTGAATTAAAAATGTTCTTAATCAGCATATTGAGCTGACCATACATTCCGGAAGAACCTTTTGATAACGGAACCATCAGCAGCCGCAGGTCATCTGTGGTCACCTCGTCCATATACATCTGTCCAATCGGACCCACGATGTACCGATTCACCATCCGTGCGTATCCTTCCAACGTATTAGTTCTTACCGTTCCAGACCGCATCAGCAACCATTTTTCACAGTACTCTTCCACGGTCGGATTCTCTCTATGGAAAACCACTTCCGCGATTTTCTTCTGGGCATCTTCCACCCGGTCATACAATTCTTCGCGTGTCAGCCCGTAAATCGCCACTCTCTTTCCGTCTGCATCTGTAATCCGGGTGCGGTAATACTGTACCCCTTTCATCATCACTGTTCCGTATTCCGGAAGTTCAGCAGGACGCTTTTTCCCTTTAGCCATGTGTTCTCCTCCTATCTATCTTCATACATTGCGTGTTGTCACTTTTATTATCATGGCGTACAGCACTTCCTTCAAGGATGTCGAATGTATGTAAAAAGGCAGGGATTTTTGACCATCCCTGCCCTAATTTCTTTCTGATTTACTCTTAATCCCACGATGCAAAAGCATCTTCCAGCACTCCTGCGAGCTGCTCTGGGCGATTATATTTCACCTTGGCGTAAATATCCATGGTGATCTTGCTGCTTTCATGACCGGCAAGATACTGAACCGTCTTCGGATCAACCGAAGCATGAATCAGATTCGTAATGTAGGTGTGCCGCAGCTGATGCGGAGTCACCTCAAAGTCCAGACTGTAAACCACATTTCCATTGTGTGCTGCCTTTTGCCCCAGAACCGGCTTCACCGTATGCTTCACCCTCTTGCCATCTTCATAGCGGTAATAGCAGCGTTCCTTGGTGGTACGGGTTACGATATACTGCCATAATCTCTTGAACTGCGTATAGGACAACGGGTCTCCATCCCGGTTTGCAACCACAAAATCCGATGTCGATGTCTTCTTCGCCTCTTTCAGACATTCCAGAAGATTGTCCGGCAGAGGGACATTCCGATGCGCTGCCTTTGTTTTCAGCTCTGTCAGAATCACCGGACGATTATGCTCCGTATGCCAGGCTCTCCGAACGGTAAGGTACGGAGCCTCGCAATCAAGATACACCGAATCCCATTGAAGTCCGAGGATTTCTTCTCTCCGCAATCCTGCGTACAGCCCCAGCATCACGAACACATACGGCGGTAAGCCGTAAATGGCATCCAGCAGCTTATCCACCTGCTCATCCGTAAGCGGGAGGCGGTCCTTCTGGGGAATCCCGCCCACATTCTTCTTCAGATAGATGGTCGGATTCTCATCAATGATCTTACTCTCCATTGCTGCCGTGAAAATACACTTATATAGAACGTTCACTGATTTGTACACGGATGCCGACTTTTTCGATGCCGCCAACAGTGCCAGGCGAATGTCATCTGCTGTTACATCTCCCATATGCATATCGCCCAATGGCTTGATGATGTAGTTCTTCACTTTCGATGTATAGTCAATCAGCGTTGTCATCCTGATCTGTGCCGACTGCATCAGCAGCCATTTCTCGCAATACTCCTCCACTGTAGGTGTACTGCGGCGATACGTCTTGTTCTCAATCTGCTGGATCGCTTCCTGTTCCTTCTGGTACAGTTCCTCTCTCGTTCTTGCATATAAGGAAACCCGCCGTCCCTGCTGATCTGTTACACGGGTTCGATAATATTGCGTTCCCTTCATACTCACCGTACCATAATCGGGAAGCATCATTCTTCTTGTCGCCATATCATTACCTCCAATCCTGTTGATGCTTTCATTATTGCGGATTCATCGTCCATACTCAACGATGTCGATTTTCACCGCCGAAAGCTTCGAGGTTTGCGATATGTCGCAGCACGTTCCATCGGTTTTGCACGGTGCATACATTTTGCAATGTACTCCTGAATCCCCACTTCCGTGAAATAAACGCAGCCGTTTTCCACATACTGAACATAGGAGATCAAACCGTCTGTTCTTGCAGCATCCAGTGTTTTTACGCTGATTCCCAGTATACTGGCTGCTTCTTTCCTTGTAATCAGTTTATCCATCGCCTTCTTCGCCATCCTTTCGGCATTTGCCCTGTCTTTTTTTCTCTGCTTGTTCCGGAATGTAATATCCAAGTTGAATCCTTACAGCTTCATCAATCCCACGCATCTGCCCCTTACTTACCCGCCCAAGATAGCGAATCACGCATATCTTGTCGCAGGTGTCGAGCTGTTCTGCCAATACCATGGACGGTTTTGCCAGTCCCTTTGCTTTACGGAGAAAGAAATGCGTTGGCTGTTTTCGCTTCTTCTCAATTTTCGATGTCAGCGGAGCAATCGTGATCGTCGGCGCATAATAATTGCCGACATCATTCTGAAGAACCACAACAGGACGAACACCGCCCTGCTTTGATCCGACCGGAACACCGAGATTGGCGAGATATAAATCACCTCGCCGATAAACCCAGTTTTCTTTCATATGCTGTTGTCTCCAATCTCCATACACTGATATGGATAAAGCCTGCCAGGTATCATGCTGATACAGCACCCGGCAGCGCTTTCTGAAAATATGGTTTCTCTGTACTTTTTCTTATCACCCCAGAGATGTAGGATTTCTCACAGGCGGCAGTGTGCTTCACTGCTCCATTGGAATTTAACCATCCCGCCTTCCTTATGGCCGGACCGCGAATTACGGAAGTATCATTGTCCCTGTCTGGCTTTAACACCGCCGCCGGTTGCAATCCGGCATTTGCTTCTGCGAAACCGCTATCGCCCCGATGGGCTTCATGGCGTGCAGTCGAAGGCTCGACCAAACAGGAATGTACCTGAAGAATGAGTATTCAGTTTTCAAGGGACATTCGGACTTTCGTCCTTACAAAGTAAGTTTAACAAGAATCCTCCGGTTTCGCGTTGGCCTCGTAGGCGCACTTTGGTTGTCCTTGCAGGACTACATACGGTTCGTTTTGACTTTTTCTGTGTTCTATACAGCCGGATTGAGGCAAAAAAATACCCCGTTGGTTTCCCAACGAGGCATCAAAGACGATTCTATTCTTTTTTCTATAAACTGGTACCCGTTTATCTCCTGGTGACCATTTGAGTCACGGCTAATGTAACAAAAATAGCAACGCTCATCTCAGCAAATCAGACAAGCTGTATTCTCCTTTGGGGATATTTGCTGTTCTGCGATACTCTTTTATGGCTTTCACCAAGAGCTGAGGATTACTGAAATACTGCTTCACAAAATCATACGACTTCACATCATGCATCCGAAGATTTATTTTACAAAATTCGCTTGGTTTTTTTCCAGAACGCTTAAACTGATCATATGCTCCTTCCGCATGAATAATCAGCATTTCAATTTCTGGAGCAGTAATGACATTTACCACGTCAATTTTCTGCTCATATGCTTTACTCAATCGAAATTCCTCTCTGCGAGAATCCAAAATCCGTATCACAGAAATCTGCTCATCGAATCCTTTCCGTAAGTATCGCTCCTCGAATCGTTTAGCACTTCTGCAACGGATGACACGTTCTTCCAACATTTCTTCTCTGTTGAAAATCAGAAGATCATTATCAACCAGTATGTCGATAATAGCTTCTTCGGCAGAGCCTTCACATATACACGCCTTGTATTTTGCTAATTCCATTCTGCCGCCTCCTTAATTGATTGAAGCAGCCAGGCTTTTCTTCAAGCGCATATACGCTTCATATGCTGGCGTTGTTCCCTCAAGGAAGCCGCTCTGGTAAGCATCACTCTTTTTAATATCATTACGTTTCAATATATAGCTCAGATTTTCTGCTGTAATGCCATTACGGTTTCTAACGATACAAATTCCGTCATTTCGGTCATATTCGTCCAGCAGTTCCGGATAATGCGTAGTGAAAATAAGCGTTCCGCCATTTTTGTTCAGTCGGCTGTCCATAAAGAAGCGCACTAAGGTCGTTACAATTTCCTTGTTGAAATGATTCTCTATTTCATCTACCAGAAGATAACCACCTGAATGAAGAACTTCCTTTACCATCGAGAATGTAATAATACCCTTAATCGTACCAGAGGACAGATACTGCTCAAGGTCTGCCGCATTATTCAGGATAATCTCTTCTTCATCCTTAAACTTCAAGTGGATAAATGTTTTTCCCTCTGTCTGCTCAAAACACAATTTCTCAATGGTCGGATCGAGAAATGCAATTACCTCCAATGGAATATCTTCGGTAAATGGAAGCATATTCACATTCGTATAGGAAAGCAGGCTGAATATTTCCACTGTATCATTCGCTTTTTTATTATGTGCAATGACAAAGCTGACATCATCAGAAAGGTATGCTTCATCGCTATTGCGCTGTTCTACAGGCTTCATTCCTGTAAAATCTGTCAGATACTTTTTCGACTTAACGGTTGCAATCGGTTTTTCCCAAAGGCTTTCAGACAGAATCGAATACACATATTCCCCTGTTTTCGACTTCTTTGCCGCAATTACAGTTTCCAAGCAGCAGACGTAGCTACGCTTATCATAAAAATATGTGCGGATTGTAACATTCTTCGCTCCGCCAAGAATGCTTTTTGCCTCCACATGATTGATGGGCTCATTTTTCACAATATTTAAGGCCAAGCTAATGACCTTTAATACCGAGGTCTTGCCAGATGCGTTAATTCCAATGAAAGCACAGGCAGAGTGGAGATAGTAGTTATCCGTCAAACGGTAAAGACTATCTTTGTCCTCTTCGCAAACACGTTGCTGCGTATAAAAGCAAATATCCAAGTCTTTTTTGAATAATGGGAGTCCTTGTGCGGTGATGCGGAGTATTTTCATAGGTAGTCCTCCTCTAAAAACAGTTTTTTCGTTTTTATTTTCTTATAATCTTATTATACGCCGCAAATCAGAAAATATCAACGGATTTTCCGTTTTTATTTTCTGATTTGTTTTTGACACTAAAAAGTATCCGTTCAATATGGCAAGCCCTGTGATTGCTGACCCGTTCCACCGCATGAAATACATGGAGCGTCATGGAAGCGGCCTACGCAAAATCGTCAGGGAAACCGAAAAGCCGCCTGGATATACAGCGGCATATAATCCGAAAATTTTCTCAACGGCAACAGATTTCAGAGTCATCTTGAAAAATGTAAATTACCAACTTAGTCAGAAAAACTTAGTCAATGACCAAGTTAGTGAGCAAGATAAATCGCCGGACATCCCACACACAGTTTTGAATCTTTGTATCCACCTTATTGCCCACGGCAGTGAGGGTGCTCAAATCACTCATGCTCACTCTATCATGGGTACAGCCAATGATAAGTCCTATGACGCAACCCATGATACAACCCATGATAACTTAGAGGATGACACCCATCAAGGTATCCACCAAGATAGCCACCATGATTCTACGCCGTCAGCAGTTATATTGCGCCTAATGCTTTTTAGATTTTTTTCGCAATCGTAGACAGCTCCGAAATAATACTAAGAAGATCATTTTTGACTTCCTCTTTGCTTGGCTCGCTGCCCATCAGAAGATAATCCGTGCTGACATGGAGGATGCAGGACAGTTCAATCAGCAAGTCAATAGAGCAGCTGCGTTCACCGTTCTCCATGCGGCTGACATGCTGCTTGCTTGCCAGGCCCAGGCGAACCGCCAGTTCCTCCTGCGTAATGCCACGGGAAGTGCGAACATCGTGAAGTCTCTTACCAAACTCTTTTGCGTCAAAATACATACGTTTCTCCTTCCGCACAGCCGGTACAGAACCGGATCGACGGAAGGTCAAAAAAAGAGCCGCATGACGGTGAAGAAAAATCCTGTGCCGATAAAACAGAACATGGGTATCCCATAATTCTGTCTCATGCGGCATTCGGAAGACTTCGCCTGTCAGCGGCTCCACAGCACAGCTATGACTTATAAAATTGTGTTAATAGGGTTATTTATTGTCATCTCAACCATTCAAAGACGAATAGTAGAGCTGCAATCTCCGTAATCTTCTCATCTCCAAAACATTGAAGACGGTCTCGCGTCCGCAGGCCTTACATTTGGTCTGCACATGTCCTCTGGTATCCTCAAAGACGATGATTGAATTGTGTCGGCAATAAGGGCACCTGACAATCCTGGGCTTTTGCGAAGCAATCGCATCCTTTGCCCGGATGATTTTAATCTGCATTTCCGCAGATGGTTCCGATACTCTGATATTCCTGCTCATGGCCACACCTCCAATGGATCACGATATTCATAATCCTTTTTCCGGTTCAGATAGCCCAGTTGTTCCAAGCGTATAGCAGCTGCCGATCTCGAAACGCCAAAGACACCACAGAAAGTGTCTATTTTGACCTGATCCTTGTCGTAAAAACGCCATCCATAACAGGTCAGAGGCTTTCTGCTGTTAATGAACCACATCGCCCGATCCACCTCTGACTGGGGCATCAGGATGGCAGCTCCCAGCGAATTGGCCTGCCATTCGTTCCAATCCTCCTGCGTTCTCAGAACGCGGGAGCCATTTCCTCGCACTTCCGGTCTCTTATGGCAGGCTATCTTTCGGTCATCGGAATCCAGCTGAAACAGTATCTGGTGAGCGCACTCATGTGCCAGCGTAAATCTGCGTTTTCCGCAGAGTTTCCGAATATTCGCTGGTTCAATGAAACTCTTGTCCAGAACCACATCATTGGTTTTCAGGAAGATGCTCCTCTGACTTCCATCAACCTCTATCTGATATTCTGTATCCACATACGCGGTCAGACCATAGATGCTTCCGTCCGAGGACAACTTTTGAAATGACACTTTCAGGTTCAGATAGTCGGATGCAAACTGGTCAATGGGTGTCGGAAGCGCGAATCTTGTCGGATCATCTGCTTCGCTGCCGAAAAAGGACTTTTGAAAATCTCTTATCACTGCAACAGCGATTTCCTCTATGTTTTTCTGCGAAAGGATCATAGGCACTGCTCCTTTGCTTCAACGAACCATTTTTCATCTTCGTTGTACAGGAAGCTCTCATGCCCACCGATCATGACCGTATAGCGGATTCCGCAGCCTCCTACCTTCGTGGACGCAGCCCGACACTTATGCTTCAATCGGTCGATCTCATACACCCGTCCGTCAATCCACCGAATCAGACGCGGACGGATATTTCCCTCTGCATCCACATCCAAGTTCACAGGTACATATACTTTTCTACATTTCTGTTCCGACATATTCTACGCTCCTTCTCTGTAAACCGGCGAATGTGTTGACTTCTTTTAGCAAAGAACTCACCAGATTCTACCGGTGCTGTATTAACCAATCATTCCTGTCGGCATAACCAAATCCACTTTTCGCTCTGTCGGCATCTTGCTTTTCTGAAAAAGTACCCCATTTTTAATCGCATCTTTCCCGAATCGGAATCGAATCTGCTCAATCGCTGCGTCCAGCCGTTCCTGGCGATCCAGTGATTTCACGTCGGTGAATAAGTCGTATTGTATCGGACAATCCTCTTCAAACAGGTTGATTGCCCGAACCGTCACTGAACGAATCGGATGCTCCCACTGATAGTTCTTTGCAAACAGTGCAAATGCGGTTTTCGCCAGATAGGTGGGGCTTTGTGTCGGAATGCTAATCCGGCACTGCCACTCCTTCGTGAAAAGCTCATTGTTGCGGATGGAAATCGCTATTCCGCCCGCTTTCTTCTTATGTGTTCGTAGCTTGGTTCCAATCTCCTGCACCAGCTCCAGCATGACACACCAGACTTCGGCGTTATTCTCCAAATCCTGCATGGTCGTTATCCCGTGTCCGATGCTCTTTACCGGAGAAACATAATCGGAAAGCATAACCGGCGAATCATCCAGCCCATTGGCATATTTCTTAATCGCCAGTCCATTCTTTCCAAGGCGGCACTTCAAGAAATCATCCGATGTTGCAGCAAGCTCTCCAATGGTATGAATCCCATAACCGGATAGAACCTTCTCGGTCGCTCTGCCGACTCCAAGCAAGTCAGAGGCAGGAAGACACCAAATCTTCTCACGGAATGAATCTGCTTCGATGCAGGTAATCGCATCCGGCTTTTTCATATCCGACCCAAGCTTGGCAAAAATCTTATTGAAGCTCACTCCTGCGGAAATCGTAAGTCCCAATTCAAACTTAACGGTTCTGCGAATCTCATCTGCGATTTCAAATCCGGTTCCCATGCAGCCGCTTCCGGTCACATCCAGCCAGCATTCGTCCATCCCGTAAGGTTCAATCTGGTCAGTATAACGACCGTATATCTCACGGGCTAATTTTGAAAACTTCATATATTGCTCATAATGCGGCTCCACGATCACAAGATCCTGGCACTTCTGTTTTGCCTGCCAGATTGCCTCTCCCGTGGAAACGCCAAACGCCTTTGCTGCATAGTTCTTCGCAAGTACGATGCCATGCCGTTCCTCCACAGAACCGCACACTGCCACCGGCTTGTTCTTCAGTTCCGGGTTCAGCATACACTCGACAGAGGCATAGAAGTTATTCATATCACAATGAAGAATCACCCTTTGCATCCCGTATTCCTCCTCTCCGTTCGTGAAAGCACGAACAACTTTTCACGAACGCATTGACACACAGCATTTCTTGTGATACTATAATTACACGAATTGTATTTCGTGTTTTCATCGTCATTATAGCAAGCACAGTTTTTCGTGTCAATAGATTTTTATGAAAAAGTGTTCGTGTTCGTAATCAAAAAAGAAAGAGGTATTCCTATGGTCTTCAAAGAAAGGTTGAAAGAAAAAAGAACAGAAGCCAATTTAACTCAGGTAGAACTTGCAGAGAAGGCCGGTGTAACCGCCCGCACAATTCAGAATTATGAGCTTGGCAGCCGTAAACCATCCAATATGGTTACGATCCAGAAGATCGCAGATGCGCTGAATACTACTACTGAGTATCTGCTGGGAAGCAGCGGCACCTATGTTGTAGAAGCCCATGAAAAAGGCGGCGCAAAAGCAGCGAAAGATATTGAAGAACTGGTCAGCGAAGTGACCGGTATGTTCGCTGGCGGCGAATTAAGCGAAGATGCCATCGAAGGAGCTTATAAAGCTCTGACCGATGCCTACTGGATTGCCAAAGAGAACAATAAAAAATACGCCCCGAAAACGAGGCGTAAAAAATCCGATCAGTGATATTTATCGTACACACTTTTCGCTATACTGTAAACTGGAGGTGGTATGATGAATGCGGAACAGCTTTCACGGGTCGGTGAGAAACTGGTAAAACGCTGCGGTTCCAGAGACCCTTTTGAAATTGCAAGGCAGCTTGGTATCAATGTCATGCTTTGCGAAAATTTTGGTTCCCTGAAGGGAATGTACCGGGTGATTAAGCGAAATCGCTTTATTTTCCTGAATAACAGTCTGGATGAAAATATGCTGCGCATCGTGTGCGCACATGAATTAGGGCATGACCAGCTTCACCGGAATATGGCGAAAACCACCCCGATTCATGAGTTCATGCTCTACGATATGAAATCCAAACCGGAATATGAAGCGAACATCGTAGCAGCAGAGATTCTGATGGACAGCGATGAAGTCCTTCGTTACATCTATGAATATGGATACACAGCCGACGACAGCTCGTTCCCCTTGGCGTATCCCGCTTCGGCATGAATCCTGTAAAGCCACGACAACTGCCCGGTGCCGTAGAAGGAATATTCAGTGGCGACTCTCATCCTCCTGCGCTCGAAGATCCGGTTGTGTCCGTAGGTGACGGGAACCGTGACGCCTCCGGAGGGAACCTTGTCGATGACATATTCATTGTTCCACTGCCGGAACCAGTTGTAGCGGATTCTGAATATGTTGGTTCCATTGCCGGTCTCATGTCTGTAGCCAAGGCGCGCGGTGACACTCCTTCCGGGGAACCGGAAGAACGTGTAGGATTTCTCGCCGACCCCTCCACTGGACGCAAGCCATTCAATGTCAGCGTATAATGCTCCGTCTGCCAGAGGACGCTCAATCTGGGCCGAGGCTCCGTAGGAATATTCCTTGACGGCGAATCTGTCAAGTCCGGATTCGGAAAGGTGGATGCCGCTGCCGTTCCAGACCTGC
>OICI01000467.1_pt1 | contig 12975 bp, 10 predicted proteins | sample 1581261 | NCBI WGS metagenome assembly OICI01 (sample SAMEA3882520, study PRJEB24775) | human gut metagenome | biome: human-associated habitat; feature: intestine environment; material: feces | place: Netherlands | collected 2009/2010 | reverse complement strand
AGATGGCATCTGAACCTTCGCGCACATGAGTGACGGTGTCAGTCAAAGAGCGTTGCATATGTGAAACACTCTGCGCCAGGTCGCCCATTTCACTGCGCCCGTCAATGGTCAGGGTATTCGCCAGGTTACCACCGGCAATTTCGCGAATATGCGCAATAATTTTTGCCAGCGGTGTAAGCAACATACGGCGAATGCCGTACCACGCCACCAGCAGAATCAATACCACCACCAGCGCGATAACCGCCAGTTGCCACTGGGCAAATCGGTAATCATCTGCGTTGTCAGTGATGATATCGCGATACAGTTTTTCACTGCTGAGGGCGTACTGAGCAAACGCTTCGCCCATTGCATTTTGCATTCCCTGGGTTGGCTGAGCGAAATAAGCTCCAGTATTGCCATAATCAAGATAATCAATCAGTTCAGTTAACGCTGTGTGATAGTTTTTATATTTTTCATCAATATTACGACTGGTAGCGACCATTTCAGGTAACGGTGCCATGCTTTTGAATTTTTTATAATGAGTCGCTGCCTGGGCCAATGTTTTCCTGGCGCTATCGAGCAATTCAACTTTGGCATTACTTTGCTGATTGGATGAATCCATCATCATCCGCACCGCTGAACGACTCAGGTTAATGCGCGTTTGCAGCATTAAATCCCATGTTGACGTCAGCTCGCCCTGCTGTTCCCGTAATTGATTGGAAACCACAAAGCTCTTCTGGCTATGGTGAAGGGAAGAAAAAAACAGACTGCCGGAAATAAGCTGTAACAGTGCGAATACCCCCAGCACCATTACCAACAGCGTGACTACGCGGATACGGTTAATCATAAGGCACCTTCCTGAAAACAAGTTGATCTCGTTATCGGCAAGGAAGGGGGAAACTTTATTGCTGATGCCACCCGCCGCGAAACTGAAATAAAAAACCCGATGCGCAGGTCATCGGGTTCATTGCAATTGAGGAAATCGGGAGAATTACGCCACTTCTGACGCCGCGCTATCTAACAGCGCCATCTCTTCGCTGTTCAGCAGTTTTTCGATGTTCACCAGAATCAACATGCGGTCGCCGAGTGCGCCCAGTCCTGTGAGATATTCGGTTGAAAGCGTCACGGCAAATTCCGGTGCCGGACGAATTTGCTCCGCCGTCAATGAAAGCACGTCTGAGACGCCGTCAACCACGATGCCGACCACCCGCTGTCCGAGATTCAGGACGATAACTACCGTGTTGTCGTTATAGTCCACATCCACCTGGCTGAACTTAATTCGTAAGTCAACAATCGGCACAATAACGCCGCGCAGATTCGTGACGCCTTTGATAAACGCTGGCGTGTTCGCAATCCGTGTCACCTGATCGTAGCCACGGATCTCCTGCACTTTCAGAATATCAATACCGTACTCTTCATCACCAAGGGTAAATACCAGAAATTCCTGGCCTGACGGCTCGCTGGCCAGCTTTGTTACATTCGTCATACCGGTCATATTGTTACCTTTTTACTCATTCAGGCGGCGGTGTTCGCCATACGTTGTTCGCGGTTTATCGCCTGCAAGGCGGAGACATCAACAATCAGTGCCACGCTGCCGTCGCCAAGAATGGTCGCAGCAGAAATGCCGGGGACTTTGCGATAGTTACTTTCAAGGTTTTTAACCACAACCTGGTGTTGACCAATTAATTGATCCACCAGCAAGGCGTAGCGGCGACCGCCACTTTGTAAGATCACCACAATTCCCTGGGTGGCTTCGGTTTTCGCGCCCGCGACGTTGAACACTTTCCACAGTTCGACGATAGGCAGATATTCACCCCGCACTTCCAGCACCCGCTCGCCGCCAGCCAGCAGTGATTCCATGACAGCATTCAGCGGCAGAATGAAAACTTCATCCGCAACGCGTACGGACATGCCGTCAAGAATTGCCAGCGTCAGCGGCAGTAAAATGCGGATCGTAGTGCCAGTACCCTGCTTCGACTGGATCTCGACATGACCGCCCATCTCCTGGATATTACGTTTAACGACGTCCATGCCGACGCCACGCCCGGAGACGTCGGTGACCTGCTCCGCCGTGGAGAAGCCAGGTGCAAATATCAGCATTGCAACTTCGTCGTCGCTCATGTTTTCGCTGACGGTCAGACCTTGCGAGGCCGCTTTTGCCAGAATTCGTTCACGGTTTAGCCCCGCGCCATCGTCGGTCACTTCAATGCAAATGTTGCCGCCCTGATGTTCGGCAGACAGAATTAAATTTCCGACGCTGTTTTTACCTGCAGCGAGCCGTTTTTCTGGCAGTTCAATACCGTGATCGAGGCTATTGCGTACCAGGTGGGTCAGCGGGTCGATAATGCGTTCTATCAGGCTCTTGTCGAGTTCAGTGGAACTGCCCACCAGCGTCAGTTCTACCTGCTTGCCGAGTTTTCCCGCCAGATCACGCACCAGCCGGGGATAGCGACTAAAGACATATTCCATCGGCATCATGCGAATCGACATCACTGATTCCTGCAAATCACGAGCGTTACGTTGTAACTGCCCCATGCTGGTAATCAAATCACCATGATTAACCGGGTCCAGTTCACTGGAGCGCTGAGCAAGCATGGACTGGGTGATGACCAGCTCGCCGACGAGGTTAATTAATTGATCAACCTTTTCTACCGCTACACGGATGCTGGTGGATTCACTGCTGCGCGTCGTTTTTTCCCGCTCCACGCGACCGGTTGGCGCTTGTTCGGCTGCCAGTTTAAGCACTGGTGGGGTGGATATTTTTGGCGAGACGTCTACTGTTTCAAAGGTAATCTGATCGGCTTCAATCACAAAACAGAGTACCGCTGTGATGTCATCTTCGGCGATGTCGCCCGGTAATATTGCCGAGAGAGAATCCGCCCCTTTCACCACGTCAGTTAACGTTGTCAGATGCCCCAACTCTTCTTCCAGCAGGTCGACTTCGCCGGCCTTCAGGCGCGAAAGGATAATTCGTCGCGGTGACTGACTACGACTCTGCTCATCTTGCGGTTCACTTTTGGCAACCACACTTAATCGGGTCACTGCAGATGGCGTTTCGCCTTTCGCTTCTAATGCCAGTTGACGCAAGGCCTGGCAGATATAATCGAAGCTGGCGGCATCCGGCTCTTGCGACTGTTTATAAGCGTCGAGCTGTTCTTGCATGATGTCCTTCGTTTCCAAAAACAGATTGATAATGTCGGTGTTGAGTTGCATCTCACCTCGTCTGGCTTCATCGAGCAGGTTTTCCATCAGATGCGTGGTTTCCTGCAAAACGCTGAAGCCAAAGGTTCCTGCCCCTCCTTTGATCGAGTGGGCAGCCCGAAAGATGGCATTCAACTGTTCGGCATCTGGCGCTTCCGGCTGCAAAACCAGCAGATGCTGCTCCATATCAGCCAACAGTTCGTCCGCTTCATCAAAAAATGTCTGATAAAAATCGCTTATATCCATGCTCACGCTGTCACCTCGGTTCGGCTGATGGCATTGTGGGAACACTGACCTGTGGTGCAACCTCAGGTTTTTCCAGGGCGCTTACTGGCTCATTCTGGCTTTCGGCGTTTTCATGCAAAATGGCCTGTTCGGCGTGTTTGTTCAGTACCAGCAGGCTGATGCGACGGTTGACGGCATCATCAGGACCGCGATCGCTTAAGCGCATCGTTGCCGCCATGCCGACGACACGTAACACTTTGCCGCCATTCAACCCGCCAACCATCAGTTCGCGGCGGGATGCATTGGCCCGATCGGCAGAAAGCTCCCAGTTGCTATATCCTTTCTCACCACTGGCGTAAGGGAAATCATCGGTATGACCCGAAAGGCTAATACGGTTGGGAATACCATTCAGAACGGGCGCGATGGCGCGCAGAATGTCGCGCATATAGGGTTCCACATCGGCACTGCCGGTTCTAAACATCGGGCGATTCTGGCTATCGATGATCTGAATACGTAGACCTTCCTGGACCAGATCGATTTTGAGATGTGGACGTAACGCCCGCAGTTTCGGATCGGACTCAATCAACTGGTCGAGATCGCCACGCAATTTCCGCAATCGACTTTGCTCCATGCGTTTTTTCAGCTCTTCGATGTTCGGCTGCTTATTCACTTCCCCCTGGCTTTGGGTGTAATCATCACCCCCACCGGGAATTGGGCTTTCACTATTAGAAATGCGATCGCCACCCGTAACCGCTGTCGCCAGCGGAGTCCGGAAGTACTCCGCAATCTGAATCAGCTCTTTTGGACTGGAGATAGAGATCAGCCACATCACCAGAAAAAAGGCCATCATTGCGGTCATAAAGTCGGCATAAGCAATCTTCCACGATCCATGTGCTGCTCCGTGGCTTTTGGCTTTGCGTCGTTTGACGACAATAATCGGATGCGCTTGATTCTTCATGCTTCCTCGGTTGTCGTCTGTTGTTGCGGATTTTTCACCGCACGCACATGCTCTTCCAGCTCAATAAACGACGGACGTTCGCTGGAATAGAGCGTTTTGCGACCAAACTCAACGGCGATAGGCGGTGCGTAACCGTTCAGATTTGAAAGCAGAGTGACTTTGACGCACTGCATCATTTTGCTGGTTTCGGCGCTTTTCTGACGTAAAACACTCGCTAATGGGGAAATAAATCCGTAAGCCAATAAAATACCGAGGAAAGTCCCCACCATCGCATGAGCGATAAGCGCCCCCAGCTCGGCGGCAGGACGATCGGCTGAACCTAACGCGTGAACTACCCCCATTACAGCCGCAACAATACCAAACGCCGGAAGTGAGTCCCCGACCAGCGCCAGACTGTTCGCCGGGACTTCTGCCTCGCTTTCGTGCGTCTCAATCTCTTCATCCATCAGAGCTTCGATTTCGAAGGTGTTCATGTGACCGCTGATAATCAGGCGCAGATAATCGACGATAAATTCAAGCATGACGCTATCCGCAAGGATGCGTGGGTAGCTGGCGAAGATCTCGCTCTCACGGGGATTTTCAATATCGCGTTCCAGCGAAAACATCCCCATCTGCCGCGATTTCGCCATCAACCGATAAAGCAGAGCCAGCAGATCCATATACATTGCTTTGGTGTATTTGGAGCGACGAAACAGCAACGGCAGCGCCTTCAGCGTGCCTTTAATCGCTTTGCCATTATTGCCGACGATAAACGACCCAATCCCTGCACCGGCAATAATCACCAGTTCAGCGGGTTGATAGAGTGCTCCAAGGCTTCCACCGGTCATCAAATAACCGCCGAAAACTGTACCGAGAACAACCAGGTAACCTAATAAGATAAGCACGACATCATCCTTCCACTGTTGACCATGACAGGATGTTCAGTCGTCAGGCGTTAACACGCGATAGGGGCAAAAAAAAGCAGCGGTACATCGTTACCGCTGCTGGAATGTTTCGCCACACCGTATCAGTTAAACAGCCTGTACTCTCTGTTCATCCAGCAGTTGTGGGATAATATCGGCAGGATTCTGGGAAAGTTTACGTCTTTTTACTGCCCGGGATGGCGGCTGACATAAGCTGCAGGCAAAGCTGCCAACAGGCTGGTGAGCATGGGTAATAAAATTGCCGCCGCAGCAGTTGCAGCTGGAAAGTTGCAGTAATCCACTTTCAACAAACCGCACCAATGTCCAGGCACGGGTTAATGCCAGCAGCGGTCCTTCTTCTGCTTGCGGGCACTGTTCAAGGTATAAACGGTAGGCTTTGATCACCGCATCGACGCCATTACACAAGCCAGTTTTCAGTAAAAACTGCCATGCATTACAGAACATCGAAGCATGAACGTTTTGTTCCCAGGTCATAAACCAGTCGGTTGAGAATGGCAGCATGCCTTTCGGCGGTGGGCTTCCGCGCAGTTCTTTATAGAGTTTTATCAGACGTCCGCGACTTAACTGTGTTTCGCTTTCCAGCATCTGCAAACGAGCGCCCAGGGTGATCAATTCCATTGCCAGCTGAATATCCCGCGCTTCCTGAACAATGCTTTTTTCACTCATGATCAGGCCCTTTTCTTGCGCAGCGCTTCTTCAGGCTGATTAACATCATTCAGCAAGCGAGTTGAGAGCATGATGCCGGTATGAATTTGCTGGAGATCGTCAACGCGGGAATCTTGCGTCAACTGAGTAATCGTCTGGTGGCTGTCAAAACGGAAGTGACAAACCAGTTGATTGGTTTCTGCCAGCTTAACCATTTGCGGAAGAGTCAGTGCCGCTAACGTTGTCGCCATTTCTTCATTTATGCCGAGACGAAACATAGCGGACGCTTTGTCCTGAACAATCAGACGCTGTGCAAGTAGTAAATATGACAAGTTGATGTCATAAATGTGTTTCAGCAACTCGGAGGTATGCATTATTCCCACCCAGAATAACCAACTTTATTTTTATGCGGTCTCACCGCACCCCGTGATGTCGCCGGGAAGCCCCGGTAAAAAATAATTAGCATTAGAATAGTTGCGATAAGCTGCAATAAGCAGACCCACCTTTTTGGTTTAATAAGTCCTTACAAATAGAAGGGGGTCTTTACACTTATCTAAGATTTTTCCTAAATCGACGCAACTGTACTCGTCACTCCACGCACATACAACGGAGGGGGGCTGCGATTTTCAATAATGTGTGATGCAGATCACATAAAACGCTCAATTACTTAACATAAATGTATAAGTCATACTTTTGTTTTGGGTGTATTTCAATCTGTTAAAAAATTTTTCGCTACACTGGCAAGCAAAAATGAAACAGGAATAATCGAAATGGGATGTTGCGCACAGTTAAAATAACTCACCGTAAATAATCATCTGCTATAAATAATCGCTTTAATGCAATACCAGATAAGCCATTTTTAAACAAACACTTACCGCACAACAAACTAATTAACTACAAAGAAAGGCAACAATCAACCTAATGTTAATAAAATGTTTTACATATATTAACCACTTGTTCAATATGGGAAATCAGTACATTATTTTCTTATAAATACAGTTGAAATCATATGATAACCAAGAGCAATTGATTAATTGTATTTACTAATGACCAGACTAATATTTACCTGTTTAACTGAGTTGGGATTGCGTCGTTTCTCCATTAGGAGTAAAGCTTTAATGTCACCTGAAGTTCACAGAATAAGGAACAGGTTATGAGCTATAGCAATATTCTTGTCGCCGTTGCGGTTACACCGGAAAGTCAGCAACTGCTGGCAAAAGCGGTATCTATCGCCAGGCCAGTAAAGGGACACATCAGTTTAATTACTCTCGCTTCCGACCCGGAAATGTACAATCAATTAGCTGCGCCGATGCTTGAAGATTTACGCAGCGTGATGCAGGAAGAAACGCAAAGCTTTCTTGATAAGTTAATTCAGGATGCGGGGTATCCCGTTGACAAGACGTTTATTGCCTACGGTGAGTTAAGCGAACATATTCTGGAAGTTTGTCGCAAACATCATTTCGATTTGGTGATTTGCGGTAATCACAATCACAGTTTCTTTTCGCGAGCATCCTGCTCGGCGAAAAGAGTGATTACCTCAAGTGAGGTCGATGTGCTGTTAGTTCCACTTACGGGAGATTAACCGCACCTACGCAAGCTTAGGAAAGGTAGCAACTTTATCGCGCTGCTGGCTTTCCGCGCTCCGCGGAACTATCTGCTTTAGGTCGCTAATGAAGCACTCCTGCCAGTGGTTAATATCGTTTTTCACGATAACGTCCAGCATTTCTGCATGACGGGAAATACGTTCCGCCAGCGACATAGTCAATGCACGATCCAGCGCAGCTGCAACTTCGTCACGATCGTAGGGATTAACAATTAACGCCGACGTTAACTCGTTTGCCGCTCCCGCAAATTGCGAAAGAACAAGAACGCCCGGGTTGGCTGGGTCCTGAGCGGCAACATACTCTTTTGCCACCAGGTTCATTCCGTCACGCAGTGGCGTCACTAAGCCCACGTCAGAGTAGCGGAATATTTTCATCAGTAATTTACGGTCAAAATGCTGATTCAAATAATAAAGCGGCGTCCAGCCTAATTGCCCATATTTACCATTAATTCGTCCGGCTTCATTTTCGAGCTGATGACGAATATCCTGATAGGCTTGCACATCACCACGAGACGTTGGCGCGATCTGGGTATAACGAATTTTACCGTGATGTTGCGGATATTTTTCCAGTAACGCTTCATAGGCGAGAAAACGCTCCGGCAAACCTTTGGAATAATCCAGTCGTTCGACAGAAAAGATATTTTGTACGTTTTTCAGTTCTGCTTTGAGTTGCGCCAGTTTTGGCGGCAGTGGACCGGCAGCCTGTTTCGCTATTTCTTTCGGCTCAATGCCGATCGGGTAAACTTCCGTTCGAAACGCTTTGCCGCAGGCCGTATGGCTTTTTGCGCTACGTGTCGTGACGCGGGTCAGGTTAGAAAGGCAATCCAGGAACGCCAGACGATCGTTCTCCGTCTGGAAACCCAGCAAATCATAATCACAAAGCTGTTCAAGCAAGGTGTCATATGTCGGCAGCGCGTTGAAGATTTCCGGTGTCGGGAAAGGAATATGCAGAAAGAAACCAATGCGATTATTCACGCCCCGTTTGCGTAATTCATGCGCAAAGGGCAACAGGTGATAATCGTGGATCCAGATAATGTCATCGTCTTGCAACAGCGGCAGTAATTTATCTGCCAGCAACGCATTTACGCGTAGATAGCCATCCCAGGCAGGACGCTGAAATTGCACCAGATCGAGCCGATAATGAAAAGCGGGCCAGAGAACGGCATTGGAGAATTTGTTGTAGTATTCGTCAAGGTCCTGTTCGCTGAGGTTAAAAGAGGCCCACGTAATGTTACCCTTTTTCACCTTTTTTAGCGGCTGATCCTCATTCCCTGTTTCACCGCTCCAGCCAAACCACAGTCCACCTGCGGCTTTCAGTGCCCCCAGTATGCCAACGGCAAGGCCACCGGCACTGGCGGCGTGCTCGTCTGGTGGTGCAATCCGGTTAGATACTACGACTAAACGACTCATAGTCATCACTCCTGTTATTTTCTCTTTTTTGTTGTAATGCGGTGGTTATCATTTCAAGCCAGCTCCAGACATCCGGCACGCCCGCCAGTCGCCATGATGCCTGAGTTGCACCTGTGCCAATTTTTACTGACATTCCGCCCAGCCGGTTAACGACTGCGAAGCCAGATTCATCGGTCAGATCATCGCCCAGAAATACGGGCGTTCGCCCGATAAAGGGAGCTTCCTGCATAAAGGCAGCAATCGCCTCACCTTTACTGGTACCTTTCGGTTTGATCTCGACAACACACTTTCCCTGCTGTAACGCCATTTGTGGCCAGATCTGAGTAATACGTTGCACTAATGTCATTAATGCGTCTTCATGCTGCGGAGCCTGACGATAATGCAGCGCAAAAGCCATCCCTTTAGCCTCCAGCTCCGCGCCGGGATACTGGGCGATGACCGTATGCAGTTGCACGCTAATATCACGCGCAATCGCATCCGGCAGATGAACGATATGCGTTTTACCATTGATGTCACGGCGCTCCGCCCCATGCACACCCGCTAATGGGAAGCGATAAGGTTTTGCCAGTGCATCAAGCTCCACCATTGAGCGCCCTGATATCAATGCCAATGCACCATCACTTGCGGTTGCCAGTAGCTGAAGTCCTTGCAGAATAGTGTCAGGTACGACGACCTGATCGGGATGCGGTTTGATTTCCGCCAGCGTTCCATCGAGATCAAAAAACCAGGCATATTTCGCGGATAGTTCAGGGGTTTCGGTTAACGGTTCTGTCACCCGGTTCTCCTCCTTCTCTTTTCTTATTGTGTTGCGCAGAACGCGCTTTACAGACATGTAAGTATAGACAGTGTGACGGGGGTCGCCATTTGCAACGAAGAACAGCCAACCGTTGTGGCGGCTGGCTGTGGTGGGAAAAAACGCTAAATTGTTGTAGAAAAAAGCATCAGACAGTGCGTTTCGCTTTTTGCTTGTAACGGTCGAAAATCACCGCTGCCAGCAAGATTAAGCCGCGAACTACGTACTGTGCGAAAGGAGAAATATTAAGCAGGTTCATGGCGTTTTCCACGGTGCCTAAAATTAAGATACCCGCCACCACATATGAGATTTTTCCGATGCCGCCTTTCAGAGAAACGCCACCTAAAACGCAGGCGGAGATAACAATCAGCTCATAGCCAATCGACGTCATTGGCTGCCCACTGGTCATACGTGAAGCCAGAATAATTCCGGCTATCGCTGATACCAGGCCAGAGAGAACAAAGATAATAATTTTGGTGCGAACAACCGGTACACCCGCCAGACGCGCAGCCTCTTCGTTCCCGCCAATCGCCAGGGTATTACGACCAAAGGTGGTTTTATTCAACAGCAAACCAAAGACAATCAGACACGCGACGGTAAGCCAGATTGGCGCAGGCAGACCGAACCAGTTGGCGTAACCAAGGGCAAAGAAGCTTTCATCTTCGATACCGACCGCTTTACCGTCTGAAATGATGTACGCCAGACCTCGAACAATCTGCATCGTTGCCAGTGTCGTGATCAGAGCATTTATTTTCAGTTTGGCGATAACAAAGCCATTGACCAGACCACAGAGAATGCCAAGCAGCAACCCCGCTGCCACGCCAATCCACAGGCTTTCAGTCAGGTTGATAACCACCGCCGTGGTGACACCCGCACAGGCAATTACGGAGGCGACAGAAAGGTCAAAGTCACCGGAAGCAAGGCAGAACAACATGCCACACGCCACCATCCCCGACATGGAAATTGCCAGGCCCAACCCTTTCATATTAATGAAGGTGGCAAAATTTGGGACAAAAATGGCACAGGCGATAAAAAGGACCGCAAACACCACCAGCATGCCGTACTGATCCCAGATACGCCCGAAGCTGAATGACGACTTAGGTGCGCCAGACCCCGATGTAGAAACAGAAGACATCATACTCTCCTTACTCAGGCAACAGCCTGGCTGACTTTAGGCATCGCAAGGCTCAGTGCCTGACGCTCATCTGCCTGCTCGTGTAACAATTCACCGGCGATTTCACCTTCGCGCATCACCACAATCCGGTCGGCAACGCCGAGGACTTCAGGTAAGTCGCTGGAGGCAAACAGCACCGCCACACCCTGCGCCGCCAGCGCATAAATCACGTTATATATTTCGTGCTTAGCACCAACATCAATGCCGCGCGTAGGTTCATCCAGCAAAATGACCTTCATCTCTTCCGATAACCAGCGGCCCAGAATGGTTTTTTGCTGATTTCCACCTGAGAGATTCATAATCAGTTGCTCAGCGCCCGGCGTTTTGATGTTGAGCGAACGAATGTGGTGATCGGCATTGTTTTCTTCCCAACCGTTGTTGATTACACAACCGCCAAGCACATGTTTACGTCTGGCACTGATGTTGATATTGTCGCGAACGGAGTGCACGGGAATAATGCCTTCCGCTTTGCGATCTTCCGGGCAGAGCATCATGCCTGCGGCAATGGCGTGGCTCGGTTTACGAATATCGATCGGCTGTTGGTCGATATAAACCTGACCGGCGGTAATTTGCGTACCGCCAAACATGCCTTTCATTAATTCGCTACGCCCTGCCCCGACCAGACCAAACAGACCGACAATTTCTCCACTGCGAACCGCCAGACTTATTGGCGTACGCACGCCTGGTGCTTTCACAGCATCAAGACGCAGCCGCTCCTCGCCATAACTACGCGGTTGCCAGCCGTAGATATCGCCAATGTCTCGCCCGACCATCGCCTGCACCAGTGCGTCGTGGTCAACCTGCTGCATATCGGTAAAGGTTTTGACATAACGCCCATCTTTAAAGACGGTGATGGCATCGCTGAGGGCAAATATTTCTTCCATACGGTGAGAAACGTATAAGATCACCCGCCCCTCTTTTCGCAGTTCACGAATAACGCGGAAAAGATTGTCGATTTCGCGGGCAGAGAGGGAGCTGGTTGGCTCATCAAAGGCGATAATTTTGGCGTTACGCGCCAGCGCTTTGGCGATTTCAACCATCTGCCACTGACCAATGGAGAGATATTTCAGCGGCGTGTCCGGGTCAATATCCATACCAAGATGTTTAATTTGTAAACCTGCCTCATAATTCAGCAATGAACGATTCACAATGCCGCCTTTATGCGGCAGCTGGCCAAGATAGATGTTTTCCGCGACGGTCATTTCCGGCACGAGATGCAGTTCCTGGTAAATAATCGCCACCCCCGCGTTAAGTGCTGCGGTCGTGTCGGAAAAGGACATTTCCTGCCCATTAATCACTACAGAACCCGTGGTTGGCGCATAGTTTCCGCTGAGGATTTTTAAGAGAGTTGATTTTCCTGCGCCATTTTCACCCATCAACGCATGAACCTGACCGGCATAGCAGTCAAAACTAATATCCGTCAGCGCCTTAACGCCGGGAAACGTTTTACCGATGCCGCGAAATGAGAGATACGGGGTAGACTGTTGCATAACGTCTCCGTGAATCACTGGTCGTTCACACCCCCTCTGCATCATGCAGAGGGGAATTTTTCCGGCAAATTACTTACCGCCTAAACCTTTTTTCTCCAGTTCTTCTTTAAAGTTGTCACGCGTGATCAGCACCACGTCGGTAACTTCGGTGAATTTGGTCGGTTCAACACCTTTTGCAACCCAGTTGTAAAGCATTTCGCTGGACTTATAACCATGTACGTCCGGGCTTGGCAGCAGGGAACCGTAGAAGCCGGTTGCCTGTGCCTTAGACAGTTCACTCACCGCATCCACACCGTTAATACCGATACCGATGATATCGCTCGCTTTAAAGCCCTGACCTTCCGTCGCGCGTACGCCGCCCAGCACGGTGCTGTCGTTCATACCGACAATCAGCCAATGTTTAACTTCCGGATGTTGAACCAGCATTGAGTTGGCAGCGTCAAATGCCCCCGGGATGTCGTTAGATTTGGTAGGTACCTGATAAATTTGTTTTTCCGGGAATCCTGCAGCTTTCAGCGCATCCATAGACCCCGTAGTACGGCGACGAGCCGTATCCAGTTCGTTGGAGGTAATC
>OICI01000464.1_pt1 | contig 13029 bp, 10 predicted proteins | sample 1581261 | NCBI WGS metagenome assembly OICI01 (sample SAMEA3882520, study PRJEB24775) | human gut metagenome | biome: human-associated habitat; feature: intestine environment; material: feces | place: Netherlands | collected 2009/2010 | reverse complement strand
AGCTGTCGGCACTATCCCAGTAGTTGTCGGTAAGATACTTGATACTCGGATAATTTTGAGTATAGTCGGTAATCTGAGAGGAATCACTTACCTTGTTTGAGTTGTCCTCTTTTTTTGTAATGTCGGACTGTTCAATTAACTTTTTGGTTTTGTCAATTTCAGTCCGACAAAGCTTTGTTTCGTCAAGAAGCTTTTGCGTTTCTTCACGAAGCTTCAGCGTTTCTGAGTTCGGATTAAGGTACTCTTTGTCCTCAATCGGAATACTCTCGTCTGCATAAAGCGTGACGATCTGAGTTTGGAAAACATAGCCGTTTTCGCCTCTGCCTTCAAGCTGAAGTTCAAAATAGCCGTGCATGAAAATGTCGTTTTTTCTGACCTTCCACACAAGTTTTGTGCCTGTTTCATCAATTGCGGTGCTGTCGGGAATTACCGAATTTACACTGCCGTCGGCAAAACGCAGATGAATGAAGTAGTCAACCGTAATGTCGCACATTCCCCGAATTAAAAATTCCTGTGTTTCGGCAAGATTTTCACCCGTGATGCCGACGCAGTTTGCACCGTCAAAAGTTTTTGGTTTTCGTTTGTCATAGATAATCATTGTTACACCTCCACTTAAAGAGGCAAAAACACGAAAAAATGCATTGTTTTATGCAATTTTCAGAAAAATTTTTTTAATTTCCCGTCACGAGGGGGAAACGGTTGCAATTGCAATGTTTTGTGATATAATCTAATTTGAATAATTTGAACGAATTGACTTAAACAGAAGAGAAGAAAAACGGTTTGTTCCGTAACAATTAAGAGGACGGAATTGTGTGCCGATGTACAAATTACGGCTTTTTTCGTTGCAAACCGTTTGAACGAAGGGGGACGGCAACACGCCGTGATATAAAATGAGAAAATATGTAGAAGTTTTTACTCGTGATCATTTGCCAAAGCTGAGGGATCAGCTGTTGTTTTCGGGATTGACGGATCACGAAATTTTTATGTTCATACAATATGCAAGACCGTACTATCTGTCGCTGAACCGTGGCGAAACGGCAAGGGTTGAAAACAAGTTCAGCCATATGACGGGACTTGTGTTTTCGGGAACTGCATATCTTTATTCTGTGGACTACAACGGCAACAAAAGTCTGCTCAAAACAATTCGCAGCGGCGAGTCAAGCGGAACGCTTTACGCAATGTTTGACTACTACAATACTCTTGTTGAGATTATGGCAGGAGAGGACTGCGAAATTCTTTTTATTCCGCCGGAGCCGATGTTTATAACCGAGGATTCGCTTGCGTCGATTCAGCAGAAAATCCTCGTCAATATGCTTGCGTCACAAAGACAGGTGTTTTTACAGATTTCGGAACACCTTGCCTGTCTTTCAAAGCGAAGTATCAAGGGCAAATTTATGCACCTTCTTCAAATCTATTGCAGGCGTGAGCGTAGCTGTGAGGTTGATCTGCCGTTCTCCCGTGACGAGCTTGCAAACTATCTTGCGGTTGACAGAGCGTCACTTTCAAGAGCACTCGGTGAACTGAAAAAAGCAGGAATTATTGAATTTAAAAAGAGCCATTTCAAACTGATTGAAACAGCTGAATATCATTTTGATTAAATAACGGTCGGCAAACGGTGTTCTGTTTCCTTTCACCGCCGACTAAAATATAACGGAGGATAATATTATGAGTTTTGTGGAATTACTGCTGTTCGGCATCGGCTTGTCTATGGATGCATTTGCGGTTTCAATTTGCAAGGGGCTCTCCGTGCGTAAGTTAAGACCTAAACACGCAATTACTGTCGGATTGTGGTTTGGCGGATTTCAGGCGCTTATGCCGCTTATCGGTTATCTTCTCGGAAAGCAGTTTGAGTGGCTCATCACAAGCATTGACCATTGGATCGCATTTATTCTGCTTGTATGTATCGGTGGAAAGATGGTTGTGGAAGCCGTTCGTGACAGAGATCATGAGGTAGTGGGAAAAAAGGATCAGCCACTTGATCATAAGGAAATGTTTCTTCTGGCAGTAGCGACAAGCATCGATGCACTGGCGGTAGGAATCACATTCGCACTTCTTGATACACCGATCATAGAAGCAATTGTAATCATTGGCTGTACCACATTTGTACTTTCTATTGTGGGCGTGATCGTAGGCAATTTCTTTGGAACACGTTACAAAAAGAAGGCGGAGATTATAGGAGGAATTATTTTAATTCTGATTGGATTAAAAATACTTCTCGAGCATTTGGGCATACTTCCATTCTAAAGAATTGGAGTATCGAGGACAGAACGAAAAAAGGAGATTATTATGACAGAGTTTATTACAAACTGCGCATTGCCACTGGCAATATTATTTCTGGTAATTGGATTTGTATTTCTTGTAAAGGGGGCAGATATTTTTGTTGAAGGAAGTTCAAGTATTGCCAAGAAGTTTAAAGTACCGTCCATTATTATCGGACTGACGATTGTTGCAATGGGAACATCACTGCCGGAGGCAGCCGTATCCGTGACAGCTTCCATTGCAAATAAAAATGCACTTGCTGTCAGTAATGTTATTGGATCGAATATTTTTAACCTTATGATGGTAATCGGTGTGTGTGCGATCATGACACCGGTAGCTGTCAACAAAGCAACTTTAAAAAGGGATTTTCCGTTTTCTGTTATTTGCGCTATTTTGCTTTTGGTTCTGGGTCTGATCGGACCAATGTCATTGGGACATGCAGATGGTGTCATTTTCCTTATTCTCTTTGCGGGTTTTATTGGACTTATGATCTGCAGTGCCCTGAAAGCCAGCAAGGAAGGAAATGCGGTTGCAAGTGAAGAAATTGAGGCGGCAGAGGAAATCAAAATTATGCCGGTATGGAAGAGCCTTTTATTCATTGTAATCGGAGCAGTTGGAATTGTTATAGGTGGCGATGTGGTCGTAGACAGTGCAAGTAATATCGCCGCAAAATTCGGAATGAGCCAGACATTGATCGGATTGACCATTGTGGCTGTCGGAACTTCGCTTCCGGAGCTTGTGACTTCCATCGTTGCAGCCCGTAAGAATGAAGTCGATATGGCATTGGGTAACGCAATCGGTTCTAACGTATTTAATATCCTGTTTGTTTTGGGTGTTGCAGGCGCAATCAGCCCGATGGCGTTCCTTACCGAGAATGTGATCGATATTGTAATTCTTCTTGTGTTCAGTTTGATCGTATGGCTTTTTGCCTGGACGAAGAAAGAAATCAAGCGTGGCGAAGGTTTGATCATGGTGCTGTTGTATGTGCTGTATGTTGTGTATATTTGCATGAGATAGATGATCAGGAAAGGTGGAATATGGAACAGCAAATAAAGGATAATGTATACGATGAAACCTTGAGTGAACAAGAAAAAGAAAAATTAAAGGAAGTAGCGGGTGATCTGTATGAAGAAGTAGAGAAAACATCGAAATGATAGAACTTTATGATCTCGCCACTTTACAAATCCGAATGAATCGGTTATTATTTGGATATACTATGATATAGAAAACACTGGGAAAAAGAAAGTACATCAGCAGAATCTTTACAGAGAAATTTCCGGTAAGGCTGAGAGGAAATGAGGGAAAGCGGATGGAAGATGGCTTTGGAGTGGCAGAGACGAACTGGAGATAAATGCATGAGCAATCAAAGGCCAGGCTCTGACGGGACCGCCTGTTATTGCGGACAATGAGGCTGATATCGTTGGGTATCAGTGAATAGAAGTGGTATCACGGGATTATAGCTCGTCTTCTGGATTTCCGGAAGATGGGCTTTTTTACATTTATAAAAAAGGAGCAAAACCATGGCAAATAAGGGAAAGTATTACATGACAACTGCGATTGCCTACACATCTGGCAAGCCGCATATTGGAAACACATATGAGATCATTCTTGCGGACGCAATCGCAAGATATAAACGTGCAGAAGGTTACGATGTCTATTTCCAGACAGGAACCGACGAGCATGGACAGAAAATTCAGGAGAAGGCAGAAGCAGCTGGAATCACACCGAAGGCTTTTGTTGATGAAGTATCCACAGAGGTAAAGAGAATCTGGGATCTTGTCAACGCATCTTATGATAATTTCGTACGTACAACGGACGAAGATCATGAGAAGTGTGTAAAGAAAATTTTTAAGAAACTCTATGATCAGGGAGATATCTACAAAGGATCTTATGAGGGAATGTACTGTACACCTTGTGAGTCTTTCTGGACAGAGTCACAGCTTGTAGATGGAAAGTGCCCGGACTGTGGACGTGAAGTAAAGCCTGCAAAAGAAGAGGCATATTTCTTCAAAATGAGCAAATACGCAGATCGTCTGATCGATTACATCAATACACATCCGGATTTTATTCAGCCGGTTTCAAGAAAGAACGAAATGATGAACAACTTCCTTCTTCCGGGATTACAGGATCTGTGTGTCTCAAGAACATCTTTCAGCTGGGGAATTCCGGTAGATTTCGATCCAAAGCATGTCGTATATGTATGGCTGGATGCTTTGACGAACTATATCACAAAGATTGGTTATGATCCGGATGGCTCAAGTGAGCTGTTTAAGAAAAACTGGCCGGCAGATTTACATCTCATCGGTAAGGATATCGTACGTTTCCACACGATTTACTGGCCGATATTCCTTATGGCACTTGATCTTCCGCTTCCGAAGCAGGTATTTGGTCATCCATGGCTCCTGCAGGGCGGTGACAAGATGAGCAAGTCCAAAGGAAACGTAATTTATGCAGATGATATGGTAGACCTGTTTGGTGTGGATGCGACACGTTACTTCGTACTTCATGAGATGCCATTCGAGAATGATGGTGTCATCACATGGGATCTTGTAGTCGAGAGATACAATTCCGATCTTGCAAATATTCTGGGAAATCTGGTAAACCGTACCGTTTCCATGAGCAATAAATATTTTGATGGTGTTGTAAAGTCCACAGGCGTTACCGGAGAAGCAGACGCAGATCTTAAAGCAGTTGTAACAGGAACAAGAGACCGCATTGCAAAGAAGATGGAGAAACTTCGTGTGGCAGATGCTATCTCTGAAGTATTTGCGCTGTTCCGCCGCTGCAACAAATACATTGATGAGACAACGCCTTGGGTACTGGCAAAGGACGAGGCACAGCAGGATCGTCTTGCAGAGGTTCTTTACAATCTGACAGAATCCATTACGATCGGTGCAAGCCTGCTTCACTCTTTCCTTCCGGAGACCGCAGAGAAGATTGTTGCACAGCTTTCTACCAGCCTGCGTGATTTTGATGACCTTGATAAGTTTGGTCTGTACGCAAACGGAACAAAGGTAACTGAGACACCGGAAATCCTGTTCGCAAGACTTGATGCAAAAGAGATTATGCCTAAGGTAGATGCAATTCAGGCAAAGCAGAAAGAGGAGTATGAAAAGGAGCAGAAGGCATTAAACGGTGACGCTGATACAGCAGAGGAAGCTGCAATCGATATTGAACCAAAGGATGAGATTACCTTTGATGATTTCATGAAGCTTCAGTTCCAGGTTGGTGAAATCCTTTCCTGTGAAGCAGTTCCAAAATCCAAGAAACTTCTCTGCTCCCAGGTAAAGATCGGTTCTCAGGTAAAACAGATCGTATCCGGAATCCGCAAGGATTATTCACCGGAAGAGATGGTCGGCAAGAAAGTTATGGTTCTTGTGAACTTAAAGCCAGCCAAGCTTGCAGGCGTTTTATCCGAAGGAATGCTGCTTTGCGCAGAGGATGAGAATGGCCAGCTGTCACTTATGACACCTGAGAAGCCAATGCCTTCAGGAGCTGAAATCGCATAACAGATAAAACAGGAGGATCGCGTATGGAAATCCTTGATATTGTAGATGATAATGGAATACCTACCGGAAAGACGGTAGAACGTAAGACTGCCCATAGGGAAGGCATCCAGCACCGCACGGCGCATCTTTGGATTGCGCGCAAAAAGTGTGGGAATATCGAACTTCTCCTGCAGAAACGATGCATGGAGAAGGATTCCTTTCCGGGCTGTTATGACATTTCCAGTGCGGGACATATCCCGGCAGGAATGGATTATGTACCATCCGCTTTGCGTGAACTTCGCGAAGAACTTGGAGTTACCGCAAAGGAAGAGGATTTGATATTCTGTGGCAAAAAGCGTGTCACTGTCACTTCCGAATTTCATGAGCACCCGTATACGGATCGGCAGGTATGCAATGTATATCTGATGTGGCTGGATCGGGAAGCAGAAGACTTTGTCGTTCAGAAAGAAGAGATCGACAGTGTTATGTGGATGGAGTACCAGGCATGCCGAAAAGTAGTCATTGAAAATACAATTCCAAACTGCATTGACATCGAGGAATTAGATATGCTGGAGGAACATTTTCATGATATTTGAGACACATGCGCATTATGATGACGAGCGATTTACAGAGGATCAGGAAAGTGTGCTGGCGGATCTTCCACGCAAGGGAATTTCACCGGTCATCAATGTGGGAGCTTCTATTGCATCCACCAGGACGACATTAGAACTGGCACAGAAATATGATTTCATCTATGCAGCAGTCGGCGTGCATCCGAGTGATATTGATGGTCTCAATGAAGAGACATTTGCGTGGCTTACGCAACAGACAACATATGAGAAAACGGTCGCAGTCGGAGAAATCGGACTAGATTATTACTGGGATAAAGAAGCGGATGTGCAGGAACGGCAGCGGTATTGGTTTACCCGCCAGATGGAACTTGCGCATCAGGCAGATCTGCCGGTCATCATCCATTCGCGGGATGCGGCAGAAGATACAATGGAAATTGTGCAAAAAGAACACGATGCCGGAATTACAGAGCCGGGCGTAATCCATTGTTATTCCTACTCACCGGAGATGGCACAGGAATTTATCAGGCTTGGATATTACATCGGTGTAGGTGGTGTGGTAACGTTCAAAAATGCGAAGAAACTGGTGCGTACAGTGGAAGAGATTCCGCTTGAGCGGATTCTTCTGGAAACTGACTGCCCATATATGGCGCCGGAACCACACAGAGGTACGAGAAACGATTCGCGTAATATTCCGTATATCATTGCAAAGATTGCAGAGATCAAAGGTGTGACACCGGAGATTGTGGAACAGACCACAAGAGACAATGCATTTCGATTGTTCTCCCGTGTCCGTGTATCAGGATAAAAAGTAAAGGGTGTGTGAAAAACGAAAGTTTTTCACACGCCCTTTTGTATGCTTTATGCATATGTATACAAGGGAAAAATCCAATTAATTATTGCTTGTTGGAATGTATGGGCGAATCGCACCAGCGAGCTGTGCAACCGGCATACTCTGTAACCATATACGTCCCGGTCCGGTAACTACGGTATTGAATAAGCCCTCTCCACCGAAGAGAATATTCTTTACACCCGGTACGGTCTGGATATCGATGCTGCAGGTTCCTGTCATTGCTGCAAGGTATCCGGTATCGATGACAATCTGCTGACCCGGAGCCAGTTCATACTCTTTTACGTAGCCGTCAAATTCCAGAAATGCAATGCCGTTTCCGGAGATACGCTGCATAATGAAACCTTCTCCGCCGAACAGGCCACTGCCGAATCTCTTCTGGAAGAAAATGGACATTTCTACGGAGGCACTGGAAGCTAAGAAAGCACTCTTCTGTGCAACAATCTCCTGTCCCGGTGCGATTTCAAATGCACGGATAGATCCTGGAAAACTGGATGCGAATGCAATCAGTCCGTTTCCGTTTCTTGCTGTGTAACGGTTGACGAACATGCTCTCGCCGGAAAAAGCGCGGCCAAACATTTTGCCGATTCCACCGTTGCTTGTAGTCTCCATCTGCATGTTCGGAGACATCCAGGACATAGCGCCCTTTTCTGTAATCATAGTTTCATTTGCTTCAAGATTGCAAATAACAACTGGTAATGGTTCCCCTTCAATTGAATAGTTCATAAACATCCTCCTTGTTTGTGATAGACAGCCGGTTTATAGTCTTTGAACCATCTGTCGTTAATAGTGTAGCAGACCTTGTGGAAAAGATAAATAAAAATTTACAGGGATGTTGAAAAAGATACAAAAAGACCCGGAATCCATTGGGATACCGGGTCTATATAGGGGAGGGGGAAGTCATAACAGATACTGCCTGATTTCAGTTGCTTGCGAATTTTGTTCCCCAGAACAGTGATTTGTAGTTGGAAGAACTACTGCTTGAACTGCTGGAAGAACCTGTGAATACCGTACATGACTCGCCGTTTCCTTTCATAATTAAGCTTATTAACCCATTACGACTTCAACAGTAACTTCTTTTTTATCTGTTGGTAATGGAATCATGTTGCCGGCAACGGAAACGCCGTCGACCGTCATGGACGAAACGCCTTTTTCCACATGTTTTGGGTTCTTAACTGTAATATGATAAGTAACTCCGCGGAAATCACGTTTGGCTTCAAAACCATCCAAAGTAGATGGAATACATGGATCAACAACTAGTCCGTCATAATCCGGACGGATGCCAAGAATGTACTGGGATACATCCAGAAAAGTCCATGCTGCGGTACCTGTAAGCCAGCTGTTCTTTGCTTCACCGAAATTCTTTGCATCTTTACCGGCAATCATCTGGGAGTATACATAAGGTTCGGTGCGGTGAATCTCGCTGATATCTTCAATATAAGCAGGACAGGTTCTTGTGTATACCTGCCATGCACGATTGCCTCGTCCGACAACGGTCTCTGCGATGGAAATCCATGGGTTGTTGTGACAGAAGATACCGGCATTTTCTTTATATCCTGGTGGATAAGAAGAAATTTCACCAAGCTCAACATGGTATCTATGGTAAGCAGGCTGCAGTAATACGATGCCGTATTTGGTGTCGAGATATTTCTCAACTGACTGCATAGCCTTCAGACAGTTGCCTTCTTTCAGACCGATTTCGGCCATAACGCAGAATCCCTGAGGCTCGATGAAAATCTTGCCTTCTTCGCATTCCTTAGAACCGATCTTGTTCTTATAGTGATCGTATGCACGAAGGAACCATTCGCCGTCCCATCCGGCATCGAGAACTGTTTTTTCCATATCTGCAATGGCTTTTTCAGCCAAAGCTGCTTCATCATCCAGACCGCGGTGGCGGCAGATTTCAACATAATCTTTACCGTAACGGACAAACATGCCTGCAATAAAAACAGATTCTGCGTTTGGTCCTTCGGATGGTCCGAATGTCTGGAAGGATTCTCCAGGCTCTGTAGAGAAGCAGTTTAAGTTCAGACAGTCGTTCCAGTCTGCACGACCGATCAGTGGCAGATTGTGAGGTCCAAGATGGTCAATGGTATAGTGGAAAGAACGTCTCAGATGCTCCATGAAGTCGGTTGCCTTGGATGGATCACTGTCATATGGTGTCATTTCATCAAGGATGGTGTAATCACCGGTTTCTTTTATGTAAGCAGCAGTTCCTGCAATCAGCCATAATGGATCATCGTTAAATCCGCTTCCGATATCGGAATTACCTTTCTTGGTAAGTGGCTGATACTGATGATAAGCACTTCCGTCTTCAAACTGGGTTGCTGCAATATCCAGAATACGTTCTCTTGCACGATCCGGAATCAGGTGAACAAATCCTAACAGATCCTGACAGGAGTCACGGAATCCCATGCCTCGGCCGATTCCTGATTCAAAGTAAGATGCAGAACGGCTCATGTTAAAAGTTACCATACACTGGTACTGGTGCCATACATTGACCATACGGTCGAGCTTTTCTTCGGAAGAAGAAATTGTGAAATGGGATAAAAGTTCATCCCAGTATTCTTTTAATTTTGCAAGTGCGGCATCGGCTTTTTCCTTGGTATCAAATTCAGCCATCAGCTTTTCTGCTGGTGCGCGGTTAATGACACCATCTTCCGGACGACCGATCCATTTCTCTTCTACCGGATTCTCAACATAAGCAAGAATAAATATGAAGGTCTTTGATTCTCCAGGAGCCAGAGAAACTTTCAAATGATGGGAACCAACCGGAGACCAGCCGCTTGCTACGGAATTCTTGGAAGTGCCGGTTACGACAACTTCCGGAGCGGAGTTCTCACCGTATGCGCCGAGGAAAGACTCGCGATCTGTATCAAATCCTTCAATTGGAGCATTGACTGCATATAATGCGTAGTGATTCCGGCGTTCACGGTACTCTGTTTTGTGATAGATTGCAGATCCGTGGATCTCAACCTCTCCGGTGGAGAAGTTACGCTGGAAGTTGGTCATATCATCCATAGCATTCCACAGACAGAACTCTACATAAGAAAATACAGAGAATTCTTTTGAAGCATCACTCTTGTTCGTAAGTGTCAGTTCGTTGATCTCGCAACTGCGACCGACCGGTACAAAGGCTGTCAGCTCTGCCTGTAACTGATTCTTTGTGCTTCGGAAGGTAGAATATCCCATTCCGTGATGGCATTCATAAGAATCCAGCTCTGTCTTTGTCGGCATCCATCCAGGATTCCAGATTGTGTCATTCTCCTTAATGTAGTAGTAATGTCCGTTGCTGTCATAAGGAACATTGTTGTAACGATAACGTGTCAGACGAAGAAGCTTCGCATCTTTATAGAAACTATAACCTCCACATGTATTGGAAATCAGAGAGAAGAAATCCTCAGATCCAAGATAGTTGATCCATGGGAGTGGAGTCTTTGGGGATGTGATGACATATTCTTTTCTGGCATCATCAAAATATCCGTATTTCATAAATAACCTCCATTGATAATATATTTATACTGTGTTTACGCAACGATTATAACGAAAACGATTAAGTAATCGAATTCTTAAGATAGAGTATATATTCTAAAAGTAGAAAAAGCAACAGAAAAAGCCAATAAATAGGAAAATATGGCATATTGAACAAAAAGAACAATGAAAAATACAGCAAACTGACAAACGGCTTCGAAACAATAAATTACGAATGAAATTGCGTAAACGTGTAAGTGAAATATAAATATAAGGTAAAAAGGGTTGTTCCTAGAATTTTTAGGGTAAAATATGCACAAAAAGTATGACAATAAAGTGTGAAACGTGACGAAATGCACAAAAACAGTTGCAATTGTCTGACATTAGGGGTATAGTAAAACTACGAAAACGATTAAGCAAGTTTTCAGAAACAGGAGGAATGAATGGTATCTTTAAAAACAATCGCCCAAAGATGTGGAGTGTCCACTGCGACGGTAAGTAAGGCCTTAAATGGTCATAAAGATATCAGCAAAGAGACAAAAGACCGGGTTAAGAAGGTTGCGGATGAACTTGGATATTTCCCAAATGCCGCAGCCAGAGCATTAAAAACGAACCGTTCCTATAATATAGGAGTTCTCTTCGAAGAAGAAGCAGGAAGTGGTCTGACCCATGAATATTTCTCCGGAGTATTGAATGGATTGAAAGTGCAGGCAGAAAAACAGGGATATGATATTACCTTTATCAATACCTGTTATGAGAATAGGAAGATGTCCTATTACGAACATTGCAGATACCGGAATTTTGAGGGAGTCGCAATTGTCTGTGCCGATTTTAATGATCCCGATGTCATGGAGCTGATGAACAGTGAGCTGCCAGTAGTGACCATTGATTATGTACATCATAATTGCACTGCAGTATGCTCCAACAATATACAGGGTATGGAAGACCTTGTGAAGTATATTTACAGTCAGGGACACCGAAAAATTGCATATATACATGGTCAGGATGGTTTATATGTAACAAGAGACCGGCTGGCGAGCTTTTACCGGACGGTAGATAAGCTTGGACTGGTAATCCCGGATGAGTATATTCGGACAGCGGATTATCTCGAAACCAAAGGAGCCGCAAAACAAACAAAAGAACTGCTGAATCTGCAGAATGCACCGACTTGTATTATTTATCCGGATGACACCTCTTTAATAGGAGGACGTAATGTCATCATTGAGATGGGACTTCGAATCCCAAAAGATATATCCGTAGCAGGATATGATGGAACGAGAATGTCGCAGTTGCTTCATCCGAAGCTTACAACGATTCGCCAGAACACGGAAATCATCGGAACAGAAGCTGCAGCAAGACTGATTCACACCATCGAACAACCGCGAACAACTCTCGTTGAGAGAGTCGTTATAGAAGGAAGTCTAATACCGGGAAAGTCTGTAGGGGAGATACGAAAGTAACAGATTTTCACACGGGATAGAAATTCCTGAAAAAAACAAACAATCGGTCGTAAGACCACATATATGAAGGAGGAGGTTTTTCATATGAAGAAGAAAATCGTCAGCGCATTATTATGTGCAACAATGGTAGCAACAATGTTTGCAGGATGTGGAAGCTCAGGAGATTCCGGAGATTCCGGAGATGCTAAAAAGGATAGTTCACAGGCATCAGGTGATGCTACAGTATCCGACAGCTCTGATGACGGAAAAGTCCTTAACATTTACTGCTGGAATGAAGAGTTCAAGAGCCGTATCACAGATCACTATCCTGGATATGAGGAAGTAGATGCTACACATGGAAAGATCGGTGATGTAGAGGTTAACTGGAACATTACGCCAAATGATGATAATGCTTACCAGAACAATCTGGACACAACATTATTAAGTCAGGCAGATGCAGCAGCAGATGACAAGATTGATATGTTCTTATCAGAGACAGATTACGTATTCAAATATACAGATAAAGATGCAGACGTGGCAATGCCTCTTAAGGATCTTGGAATTGATTGTGACAAAGAGTTTGCTGATCAGTTCGATTTCACAAGAAAAACAGCTTCTGATTCAGACGGAGTACAGAGAGGTTCAACATGGCAGTGCTGTCCTGGACTTTTAGTTTACCGTCGTGATATTGCAAAGGATGTATTCGGAACAGATGATCCTGAAAAAATCGGTGAGAAGACAAAGGACTGGGATACATTAAAGGCTACAGCAGCGGAGCTTAAGGCAAAGGGATATTACACATTCTCTTCTTACGCTGATACATTCCGTTTATATGGAAACTCAATCGACAACTCATGGGTACAGCCTGGATCAGATGAGGTTGTAGTGGATAAGAAGATCACAAAGTGGGTAGATGATTCAAAAGAGTGGCTTGATGCAGGATATCTTGATGC
>OICI01000440.1_pt1 | contig 13388 bp, 12 predicted proteins | sample 1581261 | NCBI WGS metagenome assembly OICI01 (sample SAMEA3882520, study PRJEB24775) | human gut metagenome | biome: human-associated habitat; feature: intestine environment; material: feces | place: Netherlands | collected 2009/2010 | reverse complement strand
CTGATACTGGAGGGAGCATCTTTAAGGTTTTGTTCAACGGAAGATGCAGTGACAACCATCGTTTCGCCATCATCATCGACCGCTAACACAGGCCATGCACAAGAAATAGCGGACAAACACAGCCCGACCCGTACGAAAGGGTTCAACCTAAACATTCCATATCTCCATGAGGTAACTACGAAAATAAAATGGGTATCGCTCACATCTTCTTTACGTCCCCTTGCGTACGGCAGCATCGCGGTGGACTTATTTGTATGCAGGTGATCATCCCAGAAAGCCGGAACAGCCTCTGATTTGTCAGCCTTTTTTGATTGCGGCGTAACGATAATGCAAACGATAACAATTATCAATCCAAATGTTAAATTTTATATCCGCATGATTTGTCAGGGAAATGGAATTGAAAAAGCCCTCTCGGTTGAGAGGGCTTAGCAAGGAAGGGAGGAAACTTATTTCTTATCGTTCTGCGGGAACTTCATTTCGCTGTAGCGTACGAAGTGAGTTCCTTTAATCAGCTTGTAGCCGAACCAAATAATCAGGAACAGCGGGATACCAATATACGTTGCCGCTACGCCGCCCCAGTCAATGGTATCTTTCAGGAACGCTTCGTAGTTCTGGCCCAAAGTGATAATCAGACACAGAATGAATGCGAAGATCGGCCCCAGTGGGAAGAAACCTGAACGGTACGGCAGATCGTTAATGTCGTGTCCCTGCAATACGTAACCGCGACGGAAGCGATAGTGGCTAATGGCAATCCCCAGCCAGGCGATAAAACCCGTCATCCCGGAGGTGTTCAGCAGCCACAGGTATACCGTCTGGTTGCCAAACATGGAGGTCAGGAAGCACAAACCGGCAATCACCGTCGTCGCATACAGCGCATTACGCGGCACGCCACCACGCGACAGTTTAGCGAAAATGCGCGGCGCTTTACCGTCACACGCCAGGGTATACAGCATACGAGTAGACGCATACATACCGGAGTTACCTGCTGACAGCACCGCCGTCAGAATAACTGCGTTCATCACCGCCGCCGCAGAGAGCAGACCCGCGTGCTGGAACACCAGGGTGAACGGACTGACGCTGATGTCTTTAACATCGTTACGCAGCAGGCTCGGATCGGTATACGGAATAATCAGGCTGATAATCAGGATCGCGAACACATAGAACAACAGGATTCGCCAGAATACCTGACGTACCGCGCGTGGAATGTTTTTCGCCGGATCTTCGGACTCGCCTGCAGCAATACCGATCAGCTCGGTTCCCTGGAAAGAGAAGCCGACAATCATAGCTACGCCGATCATCGCCGCAAAACCACCAGCAAACGGCGCTTCGCCGATTGTCCAGTTGCTCCAGCCCGCAGGCTGCGCGCCTTTGAAGATACCGATAATCATCAGCACGCCAACGATGATAAAGACAATAACTGTCGTGACTTTGATCAGTGAGAACCAGTATTCCGCTTCACCAAAGCCGCGAACAGAGATGTAGTTCAACAGGAAGATAACGCCGAGGAACAACGCACTCCAGATCCAGCCCGGTGTATCCGGGAACCACCAGCTCATGACCAGCTGTGCTGCAACCAGGTCAACGGCAATAGTCACCGCCCAGTTGTACCAGTAGTTCCAGCCCAGCGCGAAGCCAAAGCCTTCTTCAACATAGTTCTGACCATAAGTGGCAAACGAACCGGAAACCGGCATATATGCAGCCAGTTCACCGAGACTGGTCATCAGGAAGTAAACCATCAGGCCAATCAGCATATACGAGAGCAATGCCCCGCCCGGACCTGCCTGAGAAATCGTTGCGCCAGAGGCAACAAAAAGACCTGTACCGATGGAACCGCCAATGGCAATCATCGTCAGGTGACGCGCCTTCAATTCACGGCGTAAGCCCGGCGCTTCTGTAGTTTTAGTTTCGGAACCCATACAAAAATGCTATCCATCTTAAAAATGAGGCGCGATTGTAGCAGACGATTGGCAATCCTTCCGGCAGAAATACACGGTTATAAGACACCTTCATGATCGCCCAGGGATTATAAGTAAAGCAGCCAATCTCTTTTCTGGCGAATGCATGCTGAGGGCGCTGCGTCACGAAATCGACACAGCACCAGCATGTTCTTGTACAGCACCTTAACGCGGTACATTCGCGGGATCGCAATAGTCCAGAAAGCGCCGTAGCGCGTTGGAAAGGTGTTTTTGCCGATGATGTATACGCCACAACGTACGCATCAGGCGCGGCAGAGGGACCGCAACTTCACTTAATGTGCCTGCCTGCAATTGATCTTCAATCACCCGTCGCGACAGGCAACTAATTCCCAACCCATGACGCACCGCATGTTTGATTGCCTCGGAGTTACCTAATTCCATCGCCATCTCAAACTTCGGTAAATGTGACAGCAACAGATAATCGACAATCTCCCGCGTGCCGGAACCGCGTTCACGCAGGATCCACGGCGCAGCGGCCAGCTGTTCTAAGGTGACCGGACCACGAGCCAACGGCGAAGTCGGCGCGGCGAAAACCACCAGCTCGTCTTCCAGCCACGGTTCAGAAATGATTTCAGTGCTGTGGCACGGTCCTTCAATAAAGCCAATATCAACGCGGAAATCCAGCACCGCTTGCATCACGTCCTGGCTATTCCCAACGCTAAGTTCAATCGGCAACTGCGGATAATCATGGCGATAACGGGCGATAACTGCAGGCAGAATGTAGTTACCGATGGTACTACTGGCATAGATACGAATCGCACCGTTGTCTTCGCGAAACAGTTGTTCGATTTCAACCGCCTGTTCAAGCAGTGCCAACGCTCGCGGATAGAGCAGCCGCCCGTGTTCATTAACAACCAGTCTTTTCCCCACGCGATCAAACAGTTGAACGCCAAGCTGCCCTTCCAGGTCGGTCAAGGCTGCGCTCACTGCTGATTGCGACAACGCCAGCATCACCGACGCCTGGGTGGTTGATCCACTTTTCAATACTTCTGCAAAAACTTCCAACTGCCGGAGGGTGATGTGCATAGTCGCTTACCACTTATAAAGATTAATTATAAATATATAATCAATTTTATTTTTAAACCAGTTAGTCGTAACCTTATGCCCGGTTAAAGGAGAGGGTTATGACGAATATCACCTTACAGAAACAACATCGTACACTGTGGCATTTTATTCCGGGGTTAGCCCTGAGTGCAGTTATCACCGGGGTCGCCCTGTGGGGTGGTTCCATTCCTGCGGTTGCGGGTGCCGGGTTTAGTGCCCTCACCCTCGCAATCTTGTTGGGGATGGTTTTAGGCAACACCATTTACCCGCACATCTGGAAAAGCTGTGACGGTGGTGTGCTGTTTGCCAAGCAATATTTATTACGTCTGGGTATCATTCTTTATGGCTTCCGTCTGACGTTCTCGCAAATTGCCGATGTCGGTATCAGTGGGATCATCATTGACGTGTTGACGCTGTCCAGTACCTTCCTGCTGGCTTGCTTCCTGGGGCAGAAAGTGTTTGGTCTGGATAAGCACACCAGCTGGTTGATCGGTGCCGGTAGCAGTATCTGTGGTGCTGCCGCGGTACTGGCGACTGAGCCGGTAGTGAAAGCAGAAGCCAGTAAAGTAACCGTGGCTGTTGCAACCGTTGTTATCTTCGGGACCGTGGCGATTTTCCTCTACCCGGCGATATATCCGCTGATGTCTCAATGGTTTAGTCCGGAAACTTTCGGTATCTACATTGGTTCTACTGTGCACGAAGTGGCGCAGGTGGTGGCGGCAGGTCATGCCATCAGCCCGGATGCAGAAAACGCAGCAGTTATTTCCAAAATGCTGCGCGTGATGATGCTGGCTCCGTTCCTCATCCTGCTGGCGGCGCGTGTTAAACAGCTGTCTGGGGCGAACAGCGGCGAGAAAAGCAAAATCACTATTCCGTGGTTTGCCATCTTGTTCATCGTCGTTGCCATCTTTAACTCGTTCCACCTGTTACCGCAGAGCGTGGTGAACATGCTGGTAACGCTGGATACCTTCCTGCTGGCAATGGCGATGGCGGCGCTGGGTCTGACCACTCACGTCAGCGCGCTGAAAAAAGCCGGGGCGAAACCTCTGCTGATGGCACTGGTACTGTTTGCCTGGCTGATTGTTGGTGGTGGTGCGATTAACTATGTGATTCAAAGCGTCATCGCATAAACCACTACATCTTGCTCCTGTTAACCCGCTATCATTACCGTCTTCCTCCAGCGGGTTTAACAGGAGTCCTCGCATGAAATACATTGGAGCGCACGTTAGTGCTGCTGGCGGTCTGGCAAATGCCGCAATTCGCGCCGCCGAAATCGACGCAACCGCGTTTGCCTTGTTCACCAAAAACCAACGTCAGTGGCGTGCCGCACCGCTCACGACGCAAACCATCGATGAATTCAAAGCCGCCTGTGAAAAATATCACTACACATCGGCGCAAATTCTTCCCCACGACAGTTATCTGATTAACCTCGGACATCCGGTTGCTGAAGCTCTGGAAAAATCGCGCGATGCCTTTATAGATGAAATGCAGCGTTGCGAACAACTGGGACTTTCTTTGCTCAACTTCCACCCTGGCAGCCATCTGATGCAGATTTCAGAAGAGGATTGCCTTGCGCGTATTGCCGAATCCATCAACATTGCGCTGGATAAAACTCAAGGTGTCACCGCGGTGATTGAAAACACCGCCGGTCAGGGCAGTAACTTAGGGTTTAAATTCGAACATCTCGCAGCGATTATCGACGGCGTGGAAGATAAATCCCGCGTCGGCGTCTGCATTGATACCTGCCATGCTTTCGCTGCCGGGTATGATTTGCGTACTCCTGCCGAATGCGAGAAAACGTTCGCTGATTTTGCCCGTATTGTTGGCTTTAAGTATCTGCGCGGGATGCACCTCAACGATGCGAAAAGCACCTTTGGCAGCCGCGTTGACCGTCATCATAGCCTCGGCGAAGGCAATATCGGTCATGATGCGTTCCGCTGGATCATGCAAGACGACCGTTTCGACGGCATTCCGCTGATCCTTGAAACCATCAACCCGGATATCTGGGCAGAAGAGATCGCCTGGCTGAAAGCGCAACAAACTGAAAAAGCGGTGGCCTGATCGATGAACGACAGGGAAAAGCAGATTCTTAAAATTTTACGGCGTAACCCGCTGATTCAACAGAATGAAATCGCCGATATTCTGCAAATCAGCCGCTCACGTGTTGCCGCTCATATTATGGATTTGATGCGCAAGGGTTTGATTAAAGGCAAAGGATATATCCTTACCGAGCAGGATTACTGTGTGGTTGTGGGTGCAATCAATATGGATATTCGCGGAATGGCGGATATCCGTTACCCGCAAGCAGCCTCTCATCCAGGTTCTGTTCACTGTTCCGCAGGCGGCGTCGGACGTAATATCGCGCATAACCTGGCTCTGCTTGGTCGGGATGTGCATTTAATTTCAGCTATTGGCAACGATTTTTACGGCGAGACATTACTGGAAGAAACGCGCCGCGCGGGCGTGAACGTTTCAAACTGCATTCGTCTGCATGGACACAGCACTGCAACTTATCTCGCTATCGCTAATAAGCAGGAAGAAACTATCCTGGCAATCAATGACACACATATTCTGCAACAGCTAACGCCTCAACTGCTCAATACTTCACGGGACTTGATTCGCCATGCTGGTGTGGTGCTGGCTGATTGTAATCTCACACCTGAAGCCCTGGAGTGGGTCTTTACCATTGCTGATGAAATTCCGATGTTTGTCGATACCGTTTCCGAATTTAAAGCGAACAAAGTAAAAAACTGGTACAGCCGGATCCACACTCTGAAACCGACACAAAATGAACTGGAAATTTTGTGGGGGCAACCGATTAAAGACGACAACGATCGCATCAGAGCTGTAAATTCGCTGCATCAACAAGGTGTTAAACGCATTTTTGTTTATCTGAAAGATGAATCTGTATTTTGCAGCGATAAGGATGGAGAAAAATTTTTGCTGACCGCGCCAGCGCATACGACAGTAGACAGTTTTGGTGCTGACGATGGTTTTATGGCGGGCCTGGTATATAGCTTTCTTGAAGGATACAGTTTCCGCGACAGCGCCCGTTTTGCGATGGCCTGCGCGGCAATTTCACGCGCCAGCGGCAGCTTAAACAACCCTACCCTGTCTGCCGATAACGCGCTTTCATTAGTGCCAATGGTGTAACAATGTTGCCGGATTCGACGCTTGACCGCATCTTATCCGGCTCATAAATTGCGCACTACGCTAAACCAATAAAGAATCCTGCAATAGTAGCACTCATCAGGTTACTGACAGCAAAAACGCAATAGCCAGTAATACCACCATTCCCAGAACACTTCTCATGACATCCATAGTTATTATCTCTTCATGTCATTTTGGGCGACGGCTCTCTGCCCATCATAAATAGCCGGGCCTGCATCTTGCGATACTGACCCGGCTTGTTATCAACACTTAATGGGTTTTTATGTAGCCGCGTACGCACTCTTCGACTAATCCCCAGAACCAGTCGGTATCAATAGTGATGCCGACTTTGGTATTGGCGGGCTTGCCAAGAACACCCAGCTCGTCGCAGACGGTACGCCCATAGCAAGGGCCACTGTTAACGTCCACTTCGACGTACATCTCCTGGGTTTTAATGCCATCAGGGTTAATCAAATAACCGATGCAGGTGGCGTCGTGCACCGGGCCGCCAGCCAGGCCGTAGTTTTCGAACTGCGTTTTGAGAGTGAAGTTCATGATGTCGCTGAACAGCTCTCCGGCAGGGCCGCCAGCCCTTTCCATCCGAGCAATCACGTCCGGGGTGCAAACGGTCTGGTTGGTAAGATCGAGGCCCATCATCACTAATGGAACGCCGGAGGTGAACACCACGCGTGCGGCCTCCGGGTCAGCAAAGATGTTGAACTCAGCAGATGGGGTGAAGTTGCCAGTACCATAAGCACCGCCCATCAGAACAATTTCACGGATTTTCGGCAGGATCGCGGGTTGCATACGCATTGCCACCGCGATGTTTGACAACGGACCAACCGGCACCAGAGTGATATCGCCATCGCTTGCCATAAGGGTATCGATGATATATTTCACCGCATGAGTGTTTTCTGCCTGGCGGGTCAGCGGCTCGAATACCGGGCCATCCAGTCCGGTTTCACCGTGAATATTATCGGCAACAATTTGTTGACGCATAATGGGCTGCGGCATCCCCGCATAAACCGGAACATTAATCTCCAGTTTCTGGCAAACATTCAGGCCATTAATTAATGTTTTATCGAGGGTTTGATTACCCGCTACAATGGTTATACCTAATAAATCAATCGCCGGATGTTTCGCCGCCATCATTATAGCAATAGCATCATCATGACCCGGATCACAATCCAGAATAATTTTTCTCTTTTCCATTGTTTATTTCCTCTGTTTCCAGTTGCGTTATTGTTTCTACAGCAAAGAAAATTCGACCTGGCCGATGATTGAATCTTAACAACAGCGTACGTATGCTAAATATGAGAAATCTCATAGCGGATAAACATCGTGAAAGAAATCCACAATAATGATCTTAAGCAGCAATTGATGAGTGAATCTGCGTTTAAGGATTGCTTTTCAACGGATGTTTCAGCCGATACGCGGCTGTTTCATTTTTTAGCGCGTGACTACATTGTGCAGGAAGGGCAACAGCCGTCCTGGCTGTTTTACCTGACGCGAGGCCGCGCCAGGCTTTACGTCACGCTTGCTAATGGTCGCGTGTCGCTGATCGATTTCTTTGCCGCGCCCTGTTTTATTGGCGAGATTGAGTTAATCGACAAAGACCATGAACCGCGTGCAGTGCAGGCTATTGAAGAGTGTTGGTGCCTTGCGCTCCCTATGAAGCATTACCGCCCGTTGTTATTAAACGACACGCTATTTTTACGAAAACTCTGCGTCACCTTAAGTCATAAAAATTATCGTAATATTGTTTCTTTAACTCAGAATCAATCATTTCCGTTAGTGAATCGCCTGGCAGCTTTTATATTACTCTCGCAGGAAGGTGATCTTTATCACGAAAAGCATACGCAAGCGGCAGAGTATTTAGGCGTTTCTTATCGACATCTTTTATATGTTCTTGCGCAATTCATTAATGACGGTTTATTAATTAAAAGCAAGAAAGGGTATCTCATTAAAAACAGAAAGCAGTTGTCAGGACTGGCGCTGGAGATGGACCCGGAGAATAAATTCTCCGGGATGATGCAGTAAAAATTATTGGCAATAGTGCGATTGCCGGATGCAACGCTTAATAAGGCGTACATCCGGCAATGAAACTCAAGCTAAACCAATAAAGAACCCGGCAATGGTCGCGCTCATCAGGTTGGAAAGCGTCGCCGCCGCCAGCGCCCGTAAACCAAGCTGGGCGATTTCCGGCGCGCGTTTTGGCGAAATAGCCGAAAACGCTCCAACGACAACACCGATAGAACCAAAGTTTGCAAACCCACAGAGGGCGAACGAGATAATGGCAATGGTCTTGACATCCAGCGTGCCGCTCGTTTGCAGATAGGGCGAGAAATTGAGATAAGCAACAAACTCATTAATCGCCAGTTTCTGCCCAATCAAACTTCCGGCAAGATTTGCATCACTCCAGTCCACCCCCATAATCCATGCCAACGGGGCCAGCACATAGCCGAAAATGCTTTCCAGAGAGACATTGGCAAAACCAAACCAGCCGCCAACTCCACCAATAATGCCGTTGATCAGCGCAATAATTGCGACAAACGCCATTACCACCGTCGCCACACCGGCGGCGATTTTCAGCCCAGTCATTGCACCGTTCGCCGCAGCTTCAATAATGCTTTTTGGCGGTGTTTCGCTAAACGACAGATTTTCAAACGTAACTTGCGAAGGTTCCGTCGCCGGACTAAGAATACGTGCAAACAGGATACCGCCAGGAATAGCCATCAGCGAAGCGGCTAACAAATAGTCAATCGGCACGCCCATTCCGGCATAGCCAATCATCATCGAACCCGCAATAGACGCCATGCCGCTACAAATAGCCGTAAATAGCTCGTTGCGATTCATGCGATCAATAAAAGGTTTAACGATCGCCGGGATCTCATTTTGCCCGAGGAAAATAGTGGTGACTGCGACAAAAGATTCGATTTTGCTGATGTTGAGGGCTTTCTGAAAAATACTGCCAAGAATACGAATCAGCAGCCCCATTACGCCAATGTAGTACAGCAAGCTGATAAGCGCGGTAACGAAAATAATCGCCGGGAGTACGCGAAAGGCGAAGATAAAGCCCGCACCGTCAAACAGAACATCCATTTTGGGACCGACCAGCGAACCAAAAATAAAGGCACTTCCTGCGTCACTGTAGGACATCACTTTATGGACGCCTAATGCCGCCTGCTCTACTGCCCATTTTCCCGGGGGAAAATAGAGCATGATGCCACCAATGGCAATTTGCAGCAGCAGCGCAGCCCCAACCGTGCGCAAGCTGATGCTCTTTTTATTTACCGACAACACAAAGGCAATTGCCAGCAATACCACCATCCCCACAACACTTCTCATTATATCCATAATGATTTTCCCTTCATGCCAGTAAACCCGGCGTCAGCGCCAGGTTTTGGTATGTTTGATGAGTACGGGCGACGGCTTTCTGCCCACCAGAAATTAACCCACGAGACGCTGATATTCTTTGGCAATTTCGCTCGCCAGAATGGCGTTATTAAAGACCAGTTGAATATTGGATTTCAGGCTATCACCGCCGGTTAGCTCCGCAACACGCGCCAGCAGGAACGGTGTACTCTCTTTCCCAATAACACCCTGTTCTTCGGCTTCAGCAACGGCTTGATCAATTGCTGCATTGATGGTTTCTTCTGGCATCGCAAACTGTTCCGGGATCGGGTTCGCTACCACCAGGCCGCCGTTCAAACCGGTTTGCCACTTCACTGCCATCGCGCGAGCAATTTCGCGGGCACTGTCGAGACGAATGCTGACTTCAAATGGGCTGGTTCGGCAGAAAAACGCAGGCAGCGCTTTTGTCTGATAACCAATTAACGGTACACCGAAGGTTTCTAAATATTCTGTTGTTAATCCTAAATCGAGAATAGATTTTGCCCCCGCACAAACAACAGTGACATTGGTATTTGCCAGTTCCTGTAAATCGGCAGAAATATCGAAGGTATGTTCCGCTCCGCGATGCACACCACCAATACCTCCGGTTGCAAAAACTTTAATCCCAGCCAGTGCTGCAATAATCATGGTTGATGCAACGGTAGTCGCGCCATTTTTCCCTGCAGCAACGACAAAAGGTAAATCACGACGACTAACTTTCGTCACGTTATGTCCTTCACGGCCCAGCAATTCGATTTCTTCTTTACTTAAGCCCACTTTCATCACACCGCCAATAATGGCGATAGTGGCTGGTACTGCGCCCTGTTTACGAATTGTTTCTTCTACTTCAATTGCGGTTTGGGCATTTTGTGGGAATGGCATTCCGTGAGAAATTATGGTCGATTCCAGCGCAACAACCGGTTTTTTATTTTTTAAAGCATCCTGTACTTCAGCGGATATTTGTAATAATTCAGGGGACAGAGTTAATTCAGACATTCTGTGTTCTCCACTAACGATGTAACATTGGCAATTGATAATTCAGGGTTGTTGGTATATTCACAGGCAAGTGCCATTGACGAACATCCCTGCGCAAATCGAACAGAATCGATAAACGGCATACCGTCTACCCAACAGGAGGCCAGCCCCGCCATCATGGCGTCGCCTGCCCCAGTAACATTGATGACATTCGTTTTAATAGGGGCCGACCACCCACTTTCACCGTTGATATCACTGTAGTAAACGCCATCCCCTCCCATGCTCAGCACCAGGCGGTTCAGGCCGTGTTGATGAAACCAGGCGGCGACCTTTGCGACATCTTCACGTCCGGAAAGTGCAATTCCGCTCAACGTTTCGGCTTCAAGACGGTTAGGTTTTAACGTATGGATTTTGCTCAGATGATCGCGGATTTTGACGCATTTCCATGCCGATACCGGATCAATAAATACAGGCGTTTCCCCGCTATTTTCCAGAACCCAGACCAGCGCCTCTTCACTAAGGTTGCAATCCGCGACAATAACCTTTGCACCGCGAATAAACTCCTGATGCTGGGCAAGAAATTCTGCAGAAATACAGTCACTAATACTCATATCATTTATCGCGACAAGCATTTCTCCTGTATTATCGAGCAGTGATAAATAGCTGGATGTATTCTCACCCGGAACAATTAAGCATTTATCGACATAAACACCGGATTGATTAGTTTGCGCCAGTAATGATTGCCCATAAAAATCACCACCTACTGCACTTAAAAGCCAGGCATTTTTCCCCAGTAACGCCAGATTATGAGCGATATTCCTTCCCACGCCACCTGGGGTAAATTTAATTTTTCCGGGATTCGAATCCGCATAATTCAATGGATGATGTGAATACCCAGCCACATCAATATTCGCCGAGCCAATAATTACTATGTAGTCCTTTTCGCGCATAGCACGCCCCCTGGCAATAAATTGCCAACGAAGAAATTGGGTAAAATAGTCATTACAGTCAATAAGACTATTAGAGCACGTGTTCAGATTTAAACACATGTTCATAATAAGCATGTTTAACGTAATGTAAATCGATCAGAAAAAACGAAATCGGCCAGATATGAAGGCGGTCACAAAGTTTGTCTATTTATGCAGCAACAAAAGAGAAAGTTGTGATGTGTAACACACAATATGGCAGGCAAGAAAAAGGGCAGAGATGTTTCTGCCCTCAGATTGTTGACAACGCGCGCTTTGTTCATGCTGGATGTGGCGTAAACGCCTTATCCGACCTACAAAAGCGCAAAAATTCAATATATTGCAGGGTTCATGTAGGTCTGATAAGCATAGCGCATCAGGCAATTTTGCGTTTGTCATCATCGGGGCAGAGATGTCTCAGCCCCGATGATGAAGAGAAATTATGCGTTTTTTTCTACTATTTGTGTTTCCGGGCGTTTGAGGAAGGCATAGGCCAAACCCGCCACCAGCGTACCGGCAATAATTGCTACCAGGTAACCCAATACCGGCGTAATAGCGCCAGGGATCAGCAGAACAAACAGACCACCGTGTGGTGCCATCAGTTTCGCACCAATCGCCATTGAAATTGCGCCAGTCAGCGCCCCACCAACGATACAGCACGGTAGCACACGCATCGGATCACGAGCAGCAAACGGAATTGCACCTTCCGAAATAAAGCACAGACCAAGTACCAGAGCGGCTTTGCCACCTTCCTGCTGCGCTTTGTCGAATTTGCGACGCGCCACCATTGTTGCCAGACCCATTGCCAGCGGTGGCACCATACCTGCCGCCATAATCGCCGCCATCGGGCCATAGGTTTGAGTACTCAGCAGACCCACACCGAATGCGTACGCTGCTTTGTTTACCGGACCGCCCATGTCAGTACACATCATGCCACCGAGGATCGCCCCCAGCAGAACCGCATTCGCAGTCCCCATGGTCTGCAGCCAGTGAGTCAACCCATCGAGAATGCCAGCAACCGGTTTACCGATTAGGTAGATCATCGCCAGACCGACCACCAGACTGGAAATTAGCGGAATGATCAGGATCGGTTTCAGTGCCTCCATACTCTGTGGCAGTTTCAGTTGCGTACTGATTAACTTCGCAATGTAACCCGCCAGGAAGCCCGCAATAATACCACCAATGAAGCCAGAACCGGTGCTAACCGCCAGCATACCGCCAATCAGACCCGGCGTGAGACCCGGACGATCGGCAATGGAGAAGGCAATATAACCTGCCAGTACCGGCACCATCAGCGCAAAGGCTGAACCACCACCAATCTGCATCAGCGCCGCTGCCAACGTACCCGGCTCTTTAAACGCTTCGATACCAAAAGCAAAAGAAAGCGCGATACACAGACCACCTGCAACAACCATCGGCAGCATGTAAGAGACGCCCGTCAGCAAGTGACGGTAAGCACCTGCACTCTCTTTCTTACCTTCAGTGGTCGCTGTTTGAGTTTTGCCCGCCGGTTATACGGCGTTGCTTCAGCAACCGCTTTATCCAGTTCCTGCGCAGTTTTCTTCAGCGCCAGACCGGTAGAGGTGCGATACATCGGTTTACCAGCAAATTTCGCCAGATCCACTTCGATATCTGCCGCCACAATCACCAGATCCGCTGCTGCGACTTCTTCAGGGGTGATTGCATTACCCGCGCCGACAGAACCACGGGTTTCAACTTTCACCCACCAGCCACGTTTTTTCGCTTCGGTTTCAGCCATACGTATTAGCTATCGGTTCAAGCGGCTCAACGCACTTCGGAGAACATCGGTCCACGCGACAACGTGGTCTTGACCTCGACCTGCTGGTCGGAGTCAAACGGTCCCTTCGGCTGGCCTGGAATGTCC
>OICI01000439.1_pt1 | contig 13404 bp, 9 predicted proteins | sample 1581261 | NCBI WGS metagenome assembly OICI01 (sample SAMEA3882520, study PRJEB24775) | human gut metagenome | biome: human-associated habitat; feature: intestine environment; material: feces | place: Netherlands | collected 2009/2010 | reverse complement strand
GCTGCCGTCCTCGGTGGTGTCTGCTTTGCGCCAGCTGCCGTCAGCATCGCGCAGGTATACCACAGTATTGTCCGAAGGTGCCAGATAATGCAGCACATGGCTGTCGGAGTGGTCCTCCGGCAGGGTGATTTCCCAGCATTCCAGCAGCGTTCCCACCGCGCCGGGGCTTTCGCTGGACGGGGTCAGCGTTACTTCCGCCGTGCCAAAAGCGCCCTCTGCCAACAGGATAGGCAGGCCGTTGCGGGTATCGCCGCTCTGCACCACGGAATCCAGCGGGGTGTATACTGCTTCAATCGTCTGGTCAAACACAACATGATCATGGTCAAAGTCCGACCATTCTGCCGTATAGCCGCCCTTGACAGGCAGCTCCGGCGCATTGGCCATATCAAAGGCCGCACCGTACTCCACCGTAACAGCTTCCACCGTAACCTGGTTGGCGACAAATTTCAGGGTAACATTGCGGAATTCACCCGGCATGCCCTCCTGTGCCGTCAGGTCACAGAATTCCTGGAACGAAAGCGGTTCCGCCTGACCTGCATAACTTACGCCGTCAATGCCGCCCAGCGTTTCGCTGACAAAATAGTTGCCGCTCTGCTCGGACTCAGAATCCTGAAGTGCGCTGTTCAGGTTGGTGATGGAATTGCTGCTTTCCAGCCCACCGGCAATCGCGCCGACATACTCGTCGCCACCCGCCAGCACAAAGCTGCGGCTGCCGGTAATGGTAAAGCCGCTGCCCGCAATGCCGCCGACATAGTTATCACCGCTCAGGCGGCACTTGGCTGCGCTGCGGCGGATGATGGACTTGCTCTGCCCGGCAATACCTCCAACATAATCCGCATCGTCCGATTCCAGATTGCCAAAGTTATAGCTTTGCAGCACCGAGCCCATATCCATGCTGCCAACGATGCCACCGCCGCCTTTTTTCTTGACATTGACAGCCCCCTTATTGATGCAGTCCCGCACCACGATGCGAGTCTTGTAGGTCACATTCAGTGAGCTGCTGCCGCTGGTTTTGGTATCATCTTCTGGGTCCAGGTCGTTTTCACGGGCCATGGCGCCGGTAATGCCGCCTGCATTGATATCGGCGTTTACCTCGCCAAGGTTCATGCAGTTGAACACTTTACCTTCGGTATCGCCATCGGTATCGCTGTCTGAAACATCTTCAAACAGGTTGTTGTCGTCCTCGCTCTGATCTGCAGCACCAGCCAGCGTATCGCCAATTTTGTTCAGCTGGCTGCTGATGGCCTGCACATCCTGGATCAAAGCCTGGGTGTGGCTGCCGGTGTTGGTGTTCAGGCTGCTGACACCGTCAATGATGGAAGCCAGGCTGCCGTTCAGGCTGCTGCGGGCTGCGGTGATGGAATCGCGGTCGCTCAACGTAATACTGGGCACCGTCAGGTCAATGTTGCTGTCGATCTGGCCTTCGCCGCCATGGTCGATGGTCACATCGCCGCCAGCGTCACCGCCGCCTTCCCCGCCAAAATCGAGATCCACATCAAAAGTGGGTTCATTGCGGCGGGGGCGGCCATGTGCTTCGCCCTCGCGGTCGTCCTCGCTCTGCTCTGCGGGCTGGTCGTCAGGCTGGTCCGGCTCCGGGGCAGGCGCCGCAGTCGGATTCGGGTCAGGGGCCGCGGTGGGGGCCTCCGTCACGGCCGGCGCTTGCGTCACAGCCGGCGTTTCGGTGGGTTCCGGGGTTTCCTCCGGTTCTTCGGTCGGCTCCGGGGTGGGCACCAGCTCAATGGTGCCGTTGATGTTGCCATTGCCGGACCCGTTGGCGCTGCCGTTGCCGCTGCCATTGATCGTACCCTGCCCGGTCAGTTTGGTCAGGTCGGTAATGTTGATGGTCTGGGTGCCGATATCAAACCCGTTGACCGTCTTATCGATCAGGGTATCCACGGCTTCGCGCGCGCTGTCCACCCGGCCGGTCAGGTCATTCAGCTGGCTGGTCAGCTCACTGGAAGAAGCCGAGGCATCGTTGGTGGCCTTGTTCATCAGGGCAGAAAGGGTATTCAGTTCGCCCTGCAATTCCTGCAAGGTATCCTGGTTATATTGCAGCACGCTGGAGGGTTCCATCTGGCCCACAATGCCGCCGCCCTCCTTGCGGGCGTTGACGGTGCCATAGTTCAAGCAGCCTTCCACATAGCCGGTCTGGCTGCCGGCAATACCGCCGACATTATAGCCAATGTGGCTGTAGCCAATGGTTCCGCGGTTGATGCAGGCGCGCAGCACACCGGCATTGTTGCCCGCAATGCCGCCTGCATCGGTCACATCGTTGGCCTTTTCGGTTTTCAGCACATTGTCCAGGGTCAGGTCATTCAGCTTGACTTCGTTCTGGCTCACGGTGGTATTCACGCTGGCCACGTTGGTGCAGTTGGCAGCTACGCCGTCATTCTGGCCCACAACGCCGCCCACAAAGTGGCTGCCGTACACTGTGCCGCTTACCGTGCAGCCGTTGATGCTGCCCTTGACCGTATTGACACCGGCAATGCCGCCAATCTGGCTGGTACCGGATACCACGCCGTCAAACGCGCAATTTTCAATCGTACCGGCGTTGCTGCCCACAATGCCGCCCACGCTGGCGCGGGTGCCACCCGGCTTGATGCGGCCCTTTACCGTCATATCGCGCACCAGGGCCCCCTGCTGCACATAGCGGAATAAGCCCTGCACGCTGCCGTCCTGGCTGAGGGAAAGGCCGGTAATGGCGTGGTTTTGGCCTTCCCATGTGCCGCCAAAGCTGGGGATACCGTTAAAGTCAACGCTGGAAAGGTCAATATCGGCTTCCAGCACAACGGTGCGGTTCTGGCTCCAGCTGTCCAGGCGGCAGTTCTTGGCCAGCTGGATCAGGTCATCCGCGCTGGAAAGGTAGAGCGTATCTTTTGGGGCCGTATCCTGCACGGTTTCGGTCTGGGCGGTGTCGGCTTCCTCGGCAAACACCTGGGCGGGCAGCATGGCCCCCAGCATACACAGGCAGATACACACAGAGAGGAGTTTTTCCAGCGTGCGTTTTGCTGTATTGCGTTCCATCAGACTTCCTCCCCTTCCGTATAATTTTCTGCCCATTCAGCCGCCGCTTGTTCCTTGCTTTCCGGCAGATAAAAATCAGGCTTTGTTGGTTCTATCGTTGTGCCGCTGGTAACAGAGGCTTTCAACGTACCGTTCAACGTACCCTTGATCTCGGCATCGATCACACCGTTCACATAGCCGCGCACCCGACCGCTGACGCGCATGTTGCCGCTGGCCGTGCGGTTGACGCGGGACAGATCCACAGGAACTTTTACATCAAAGCTGGTGCGCTCCACAATGGTATCGCCGATGAGCAGGATCTGGGGCAGAACCGCCATAACCAGCACAATGGAAATGACCGTGCCGCGGCCCAGGCAGGTGCCGATGGCAGCGATGACCGGATTGGTGGTCATAACGCCGATCAGCGCACCGGCCACCGCCAGAATGGTGCCGGATGTAAAGATGGTAGGGAACGCTTCGTTCAATGCGGCGATCATTGCCTCTTTGGGCCGCATTTCTTTTTTCAGGTCAGTGTAATGGCTGGAAATAACGATAGCATAGTCAATGTTTGCACCCATCTGGATGGAGTTGACAATCAGGTAACCCAGGAAGTACAGCGACTCATGTTGGATGGTCGGCACCGAGAAGTTGATCCAGATACTGCCCTGAATGACAACGATGAGCAGCACCGGCAGACCGGCCGATTTGAAGGTGAACAGCAGGATAATGACAACAAACAAAGCGGACAGCACACTGATCAGCATATTATCCTCGCCAAAGGAGCTGGACAGGTCTTTGACGTTGGTGGAGTTACCGACAATGTAGGTATCGCTGCTGTAATACTTAGCAATCAAGGCGTGCATCGTATCCAGGAAGTCCATGGTCTCGTCACTTTCTTCCGGCAGGTTCAGGTAGACAACCAGGCGGCTGTATTTATCGCTTTGCAGCTGCAGCTGTGCCTTGTTCAGCTGTTCAAACAGGTCATCCAGCGTTTCCTGAATGTCGCCGTCCAGCGTAATGTTGCCGTCTTTCATCTCCCGCTGCAGGAACATGAACATATCAAACAGCGGTACTTTATAATCGCCAAGGCCGCTGATCAACTTGCCGTATTCGTTCTGGTCCACGGCATAGGCGGCGTACAGGGCTTCGGCCACCTCGTAATCCAGCCCGGCCAGCTCCGACATCTGGCGCGGGGTCAGGGCATCGGCCAGTTTGTAGCCATCCATAGCGTCAATGTTGGCCAGGCCCTGGGTGGATTTTACTTCCGCGCAGGAATCCAGGTCCTTGAGCAGCTGGCGTTCGGAATCATAATCCCCTGTCGGTACGATCACCGCCACCATGTTGTTGACACCAAAAGTGTTCTTGATTTTCTGGTGGGCAATCTGGCTTTCACTCTGCTTGGCGGTGACCAGGTCTGTATAGCTGTAGCAGTAGGGGCATTTGTTGGCCAGCACTGCGGTGACTACAACCACAACGGCAAAAATCGGCGGGACAATAAACCGGGTGGCGACATCAAACTTGCCCAGGAAGGTGATCTTGGGGATCAGGTTTTTATGGCGGGTTGCATCGATCTTTTTGCTGAACACCATCAGCAGGCCGGGCATCAAGGTAAACACCGACAGCAAGCTGAACAGAATAGCCTTGATCAGCACGGTTGCCATATCGCGGCCAATGCCAAAGTGCATGAACGCCAAAGCCCCCAAGCCGGAAATGGTGGTCAGAGAGGAAGAGCTGATTTCGGGGATTGCCTTGGACAATGCCGCGATACAGGCCTCCCGCGTATCCTTGGTTTCGTGCTCATCCGAGAAGCGGTGGCACAGGATGATGGCGTAGTCAATGGCCAGTGCCAGCTGCAGAATAACGGTAACGGAGTTGGAGATAAAGGAAATGGTGCCACACAGGAAGTTGGTGCCCATATTCAGCAAAGCCGCCGCGCCAAAGGTCATAATCAGAACCGGAACCTCGGCATAGGAACGGGACGTAAGGGTAAGCACCAGCACGATGACGATGGCCGCCAGTACCAGAATGACGCTCATCTCGCTTTGCAGGTCTGCGGAGGTATCCACGCCGACTTCGGTATCAATATAGGTATCGTACCCGGCCAGCATATCCCGGATGGTATGCAGCGCATGGATGCTGATATCGTCCGTTGTGGTACCGTCAAACGTTACGCTGAACAGCGCCGAAGCGGATTTGTAGTGGTCCGTGGTATCATCAAAATCCACGCTGGTAACGCCATCAATGCTTTCCAGGTCACTGCAGATATTCTCGGCGGTTTCATATGTAACATTGGAAACCATCACGCGGGCTGTGCCGTATGTAACAAAGTTATCATTCATCACGGTCAGGCCCTGGCGGGTTTCGGTATCCTCCGGCAGGTAGGTAGTAATATCATTTTCCACCTTGACCCAGCCGGTTGCTACAATACTGAAAATTAACGCAAATGCATAAAGCAGAAAGAACAGGTTGCGCTTATCCACAATGAAGGTAGCGATTTTTTCCATACCGCTGCCTTTTGGCTTTTGCTCCTCCATATACACACTCCTTACCTGATTAACCACAGTACCAAAAGTACAAAACCAACAGCACCGTGCATGTTTTGCCGGTGCACGGTGTGTGGCTGTGCCTTTCCCGTACTTAACACCCAATCATTTTATCGGCACTCTCCTGCCCTATTTTTATATGGAACCGGGCGCAGAGAGCACTTTATTTATATCATTTTTATTATAAGGATTTTTGTGTCAGAAAGAAATGGATATATCTTGAACATTTTCAAAATCACACTGTCAAATTCTCGTTTTTGTACAAAAATAAAACCGTGATTTGTGTATTTCGCGCAAAGGGGATCCAGGTGGCTGACATACAAAAACCGCCCCGCGGTTTACACCACGGGGCGGTTTGGAAAAGATTCAAGTAAGAAGAATTACTTCAGCTCAACCTTAGCGCCGACTTCTTCCAGCTTCTTCTTCATTTCCTCAGCGTCAGCCTTGGAAGCCTGCTCCTTCAGCTTAGCGTTGGCAGTCTCAACGAGCTTCTTAGCTTCCATCAGAGAAGCGCCGGTCAGCTCCTTAACAGCCTTGATGACCTGCATCTTGTTAGCGCCGACATCAGCCAGGATGACATCGAACTCGGTCTTCTCTTCCTCAGCAGGAGCAGCAGCGCCAGCAGCAGCCGGAGCGGCAGCAGCAACAGCGGAAACGCCGAACTCTTCGCAAATGGTATCAACGAGCTCTTTCAGCTCGAGAACGGTCATAGTCTTGACAGACTCGACAATGGCAGTGATCTTTTCAGAAGCCATGGTAGTTACCTCCATAATTTTTATAATTGTTCGTGTGCGGCGGTTTTGTTGAGGTTTACGCCGCTTTCCTCATGCTGCAAGATAAATCAGGCAGCGGGGGTTTCTTCCTGCTTGTCGACGATCCCCTGGATCGCAACAGCCAGACCGCCGATGATCCCGTTGAGGGAGCCAGCCAGCATAGAGAGCAGGCCTTCGCGGTTGGGCATGGTGGACAGGCTCTTGACGCCAGCGGCATCCAGCACCTGGCCGTCGCAGAAGCCACCCTTAACAGTGAAGCGCTTGGACTTGTCTGCGTCAGCAACCTTGCACAGGATGCGGGCAGCAGCAGCCGGGTCCTCAGCAGACAGAGCAATTGCGGTATCACCCTTGAAGTACTCAGCAATAGCTTCGTACTGGGTGCCAGCAACAGCACGGCGCAGCATGGTGTTTTTGACAACCATGTACTCAACGCCAGCTTCACGCAGTTCCTTACGCATCTTGGTATCATCAGCAACGCTGATGCCGTTGTAAGCAACGACAACGCCAGCCAGAGAACCAGCGATCTTGGTGTTCAGTTCTGCAACATAAGCCTTCTTGGCTTCCAGAATCTTTGCACTGGGCATTTGTTTTCACCTCATTCCGCTTGTAAGATATACAGGCAAGCGGCTCTATCAAAAGAAAAAGCCACTTTCCCGTTGCCGGGAAAATGGCTTTGAAGCAAATTCAAAACGCACGTTTCTCGGCAGGTGGGTCAAACCCGTTAGGCCCCAAAGGGCACCTGCTGTCTTAAAAACAGCTTAATTATAATAGCACGGGAATGTGCGTTTGTCAAGCATTTTTTAAGAGAAAATTCTCTTATACACCATACTTGTTGGTGGCAACGCGAACGCCGGGGCCCATGGTGGTGGCGATGGTTGCGCTCTTGAAGTACTGGCCCTTGGCAGCAGCCGGCTTAGCCTTAGCAATGGCTTCCAGGACGGTGTCCAGGTTGGCCATCAGCTTTTCAGCGCCAAAAGAAGCCTTGCCAACGGGAACATGGATGATGTTCTGCTTGTCCAGGCGGTACTCGATCTTACCGGCTTTGGCATCGGTAACAGCCTTGCCAACGTCGGGGGTAACGGTGCCAGCCTTCGGGTTCGGCATCAGACCACGAGGTCCGAGGATCTTACCCAAGCGGCCAACGCGGCCCATCATATCCGGGGTGGTAACCAGAACGTCGAAGTCCAGGTAGCCGCCCTGGATCTTGGCGATCAGATCATCATCGCCAACTTCCTGAGCACCGGCAGCCTCAGCAGCCTTAGCAGCGTCGCCCTTGCAGATAGCAACAACGCGAACGTTTTTGCCAGTGCCGTTGGGCAGAACAACAGCGCCGCGGACCTGCTGATCAGCATGGCGGCTGTCAACGCCAAGGCGGACATGCAGCTCAACGGTCTCGTCGAACTTGGCCTTAGCGGTCTTGCAGCACAGCTCCAGGGCTTCCTGGGGCTCGTAGGTCTTGGTACGGTCGATCAGCTTAGCGCTGTCGACATAATGTTTACCGTGATTCATTACTTTATTCCTCCATTGTGGTAGTTATCGGATTTATCCTCCCACGCAAAAGAGCTTGATCAGCCCTCGACGGTGACGCCCATGCTGCGGCAGGTGCCCTTGATCATGCTGACGGCAGCTTCCAGAGAAGCAGCGTTCAGGTCAGGCATTTTGGTCTTGGCAATCTCTTCGGCCTGAGCCAGAGTGATGGAGCCAACCTTGTTCTTGTTGGGCACGCCAGAGGCGGTGTCGATGCCAGCGGCCTTCTTGATCAGGACCGGAGCCGGCGGGGTCTTGGTGATGAAGCTGAAGGAACGGTCAGCGTAAACAGTGATGACAACGGGGATGATCATGCCGATCTGGCCCTTGGTACGTTCGTTGAACTCCTTGGTGAACGCCATGATGTTAACGCCCTTCTGGCCCAGAGCAGGACCAACAGGGGGAGCCGGAGTTGCCTTGCCGGCGGGAATTTGCAGCTTAATGTAGCCAGTGATTTTCTGTGCCATGATAAATTGCACCTCCAAAATTTGTGGTGAGTTGCGGCCCGCGGTGCAGGCCTCCCACGAGCATGCGACCCTCGCACGCTCTATAAAAACTGCTCATGCGCAGTTTCTACCGGAATTACTTGCCTGTTGCCAGGCGATTTGCGCTAAGTTCCGCTTACAGAAGTTTGACTTCGTGCAGACCAAGTTCTGCCGGGATTTCGCGGCCAAACATGTTGATCTTGATGCGGACCTTGCGTTCGTCGAGATTGATCTCTTCCACCGTACCGATGGAACCTTCCATTGTGCCGGAAGTGATCTCGACATTGTCGCCCACGGCATAATCGACTTCGGGCGCGGCAACGCCGTTATCAACGCCGAGCTTGGCGACTTCCTCCTCCGAGAGGGGTTCCGGCTTGGAAGCCGGGCCGACAAAACCGGTGCAGCCGCGGGTGTTGCGGACAATGTACCAGGTATTATCGTTCATGACCATTTTGACAAAGACATAGCCGGGGTAGATCTTGCGCTGAACTTCTTTTTCGCCGATCTTATTGCCGGTTTTATCAAACTGATCCTCCATCACGGTCTCGGTGGGGACCTTGACATCGCAGATAAGATCCTGAATGCGGCGGTTTTCCACCATGGTCATCAGATCCGTTGCGACTTTGTTTTCATAGCCGGAATAGGTATGCACAACATACCAATATGCTTGTTCAGCCATAGTTGCCTCCGCTCAAAAGCCGGTTCACGCGCCGATCAGCAGGTGAATGATACCGCCAAACGCCATGTCCAGCAGCACCAGCACAACAGCCGCGATTACCACAACCACAATAACGGTAATGGTGTTGTTGCGAGTGTCTTCCTTGCTGGGCCACACAACCTTTTTCAGCTCGCTTTTGGTATCACGGAAATACTTGGTGATACGGCCAAAAAAGTTCTTGACCTTGGCAGTGAAGGGGACCTTCTTTTTGCCGTCATTTGCCTTAGCCTTTTTGTCGGCTTTAGCTTCTTCCGGCTTGGCGGCGGTCTGGTTTACCGCTTTGTTATCAGCCATCTTAAAAGCTCCTTCAAACTTACTTTGTTTCGCGGTGAACAGTATGCTTCTTGCAGAAACGGCAATACTTCTTCATCTCGAGACGATCGGGGTTGTTCCGCTGCTTGCACTCGGTGCAGGCCAGGGTGATCTTGACAGTCATTCGTTCGGCACCTCCAATTAACGGTTTATACGGGTGCAGCACCGAAGTTAAAGCTTGATGCTTTGCGCTGCGCCCAAAGGCCTCCCTCGTTGTGCAAAGGGTTGCCGCCCTTTGCGCCCGCGGGCCCTGTGCCTAAAAATGGGCACAAAAAAATAGACCCGCAAAAGAGGTATTACTATAATAGCATACCAACCCCCGTGCGTCAAGGGGGGCAGGCAGAAAAAAATCACGTTATCTGCCCAAAAGTTTATCGCCTATTCCAAAGGCGGCATATTCCAGCGGGATATCGATCTCATCCTGCATGGCGAACGAGTAGATGGTCAGCTTTGTTACCGGCACCGGCAAACGCAGGGCAAACGCACGGCGGTACAGCCGCAGCTGCGCGGCATAGCTCTCAATATAATAGGTGGCATTGCGGCTTTTATCGGTTTTATAGTCCAGAATTTCGGCGTGGTCGTCAAACACCAGCACCACATCGGCAATGCCCTGCACCAGCACCGGGGCCTTGGCCGCTCTCCCCTGCCCCGCCGCTTCGTGGACGACTTCTCCGGCCGGCAGCGCGGTAATGAACGGTTCTTCCCGCAGGACCTGGCGGGCAGCGGCAATACGCTGCCATACCCCGCTGGCAAAAAACGGGCGTACCTGTTCCAGATCCAGCACTTTGGCCAGCTCCGGGTCCAGCAGGTGCAGGTCCAGCTGGCGCTGCACTTCGGCTTCCAGCTCTGGCGGCTGCGGGCCAAAGGGGACGCTCTGCAAAAACGCATGGATGGCCGTGCCGCGTTCCGCCCCGGTCATGCCGGACTTTTGCAAAAAGGCCGGGCGGCGCAGGGTCAGTTCCTGTTTGGTGTGGGTCACGGCGCTGACACTGACTTTAACCGGGATGGTTTCCAGCGCTTTGTTGGGGCTTTGCCATGTAAACGCTTCCAGCAGGCGTTCGGTCAGGGCATCGTCCGGCAGGGCCGGGGCTTCCGGCTCCGCTGCCTGCACCGCGGGGGGCGGGTCCAGCAGGCGGATGTTCAGCGGCGCTTCCGTTGGGATATGATGGGGCAGCAGTTCGCTGTATTTCCACAGTTCCTCGCTGGCCGGGTGCAGCATAGCTGCCGTCAGCAGCCAGAGCGCCCAGTTCTGTGCCCCCAGCATGGCTTCGGCATCCGTTGCCTCGGCGCTGGCAAACATGGCCGGATTTTTCAATTCACTTTCCGGTCTTTTCAGCGGTACCGTAATGATCAGCGCATCCTGCGCACGGGTCAGCGCCACATATAAAATGCGCATTTCCTCGCTGAGTGTTTCACGTTTGATCGTCTGCCCCACGGCGGTATAAGGCAGCGTTTTGTAGCGGCTGGCACTGCTGCCCGCGCGCAGCATCAGGCCAATGCCCAGCTCCTTATGATACAGCACCGGATAGATGGCATCGCTCTGGTTGAACTTGTGGGAGGTGTTGGCCACAAACACCACCGGGAATTCCAGCCCTTTGGAGCGGTGGACCGTCATAATGGTCACGCAGCCGGGGCGGCTTTGGCCGATGGAAGGCGCCTGCACCCCGCTGCCCGCCTTGGCGGCATCCATTGCGCGCACCAGGGCCGAAAGACCGCGCGCCCCAGCGTTCGCTGCCCACGCGGCAAATGCCAGCAGGTCATCCCGGCAGCGGGCACCGTCCGGCATGGCGCCGACCGCCGCCAGGTAACCCGTGCGGGCAAACAGCTCTTCGATCAGCTGCCCCACCGTCAGGGTACGGGCCAGCTCGCGGTAAACCTCCATATCCTGCAAAAACGGTGCAAAGCGCGGGTCGCTGCCGTGCAGCACCGCCGCATACAGGTTGCCGCCGCGCACAGCCGCGCGCAGCTGCACCAGATCATCCGGCGTGTAAGGGTACAGCGGGCTGAGCAGCACAGAGGAAAGCTCCACATCCTGTGCCGGGTTATCCAGCACACGCAGCAGTGCGGCAAAGGGGCGCACATGAGGGGCGTCCAGCAGGTCAGCCGCCACATCGGCATAAACCGGGATATCCAGCGCGGTCAGGGCAGCTTCATACAGCGCAAAGTCCGAACGACCGCGCAGCAGAATACAGAAATCGTCATACTGGCAGGGGCGGGTTTTGCCGGGTTCGGCGTCCCGCACGGGGTAACCATCCGCCATCATCTGGGCAATGCGTGCAGCAATGGTGCGGGCATCTGCCGCGGTATCGGCTTCGCGGATCACATCCAGCTCGCACAGGCCGGGGTAGGTTTCGTCTTTTCTGCCCACCACAAGGCGCTGGCCGTCGCCGTAGGCCGTGTCGCCGAGTTCCGGGGACATGAGCCGCTCAAACAGGAAATTGATTCCTTCCACCACCTGCGGAGCCGAGCGGAAGTTGGCATCCAGCGCAATGGTGGCCGGTTCCGGGTAAGGTACCGGGGCATCGGCCGGGTAGGGCTGCCACGCCGTCTGCTTGCCCACAAAGACGGAGGGGTCCGCCTGGCGGAAACGGTAAATGCTCTGCTTGATATCCCCCACAAAAAACAGGTTAGAAGCATCCGGCGCGGCAAGGGCAAAGTAGATGGCATCCTGCAGCGCGTTGGTATCCTGGTATTCGTCCACCAGCACAGCAGAGTACCGCGCGCTGACGGTGCGGCACAGGCTGGTGCGCTCGTACTCCGGTGTCAGCAGCAGTTCCAGCGTCATGTGCTCCAGGTCTGCATAGTCCAGCACTTTTTCTGCCAGTTTAGCTTCCAGCAGTGTGCGGCGGTACTGCTCCACTGCGCGGACCAGCGCAGCCACAAGCGGGGCGGCGCGGCGGCGGTCTGCCTGATAGTCAGCTGCCGGGCAGAGCAAAAAGTCCGTTCTCAGGGTCGCTATCTGTTTTTTGGCGCGGTCCCGCAGCATATTGGCCGACATTGCCGCTATGTTGGATGCGATCCCACCGGGCACCCGCCCGGCTCTGCGCCAGTTATCTGCGTTATCCAGTGCTTCCGGAACGGTGTCCCACGCGCCGTGATCGAGCCGATCCAGCACCAGCAGCATGCGGTCTTCGTCATCCATCAGTACGGCTGTCAGGGCTTTATCCGCCGCCGGGTCCTTCGCTGCAATTTTTTGCGCCGTGCGCAAAAGGCGCAATACGCCCTTGATCCGCGCAGAGGTTTCCCGCAGAACGGCCTGCCCCCACTGGGTCTTTTCCGGTGGGGCATCGCTCTGCCACATTTCAACAAAGCGCTGCAGCGCCTGCGCCGGGTGTGGCAGCGCCTGGGTAAAGTGATACAGTTCCTGCACCGCCCGGCCTGTGGTATCATCCGTCCGGCCGCGGTCATACAGGTCCGCAAAGGCACAGAAGTCAGGATCGGTATATGCCTGTTCCAGCACGGTGGAAAGGGTTTCCTGCTGCAGGCGCACCAGGGTAGCGTCATCCGCAATGGTAAAATCCGGCGGAACATCCAGAGCCGAAAAGTTCTGCTGCACAAAATGCAGGCAGAACGCATCCACTGTGCCGATGGATGCCCGCTGCAGCCGCATCTGCTGGCGGCGCAGGCGCACATCCTGTGGATGCTGGCGAATCTCTGCTGCCAGGCGCTTGGTAATATCCGCCCGCAGCTTGGCCGCTGCCGCATTGGTAAATGTCATGATCAACAGAGAATCTGCATCCACCGGGTGGTTCGGGTCGGTGATCAGCCCTGCCACACGTTCCACCAGCACCCGCGTTTTGCCGGAGCCGGCCGCAGCCGAAACCAACAGGCTGCCGCCGCGGGCCTGAATGGCCGCGGCCTGCGCCGGGGTAAATTGAATTTTCGCTTCCGCCATTGTTGTCTCCTTATCCGGCGTTTTTGCATTTTAAGGTATATCTGAAAGCAAAGAAAATAACGACAATTTTACAAACACAAGACGAATTCCAATGGCAATACCGCATAATTCTAAGTGCCGATACGGCGAGCGAGGTGCGGCAGCTGCT
>OICI01000436.1_pt1 | contig 13448 bp, 13 predicted proteins | sample 1581261 | NCBI WGS metagenome assembly OICI01 (sample SAMEA3882520, study PRJEB24775) | human gut metagenome | biome: human-associated habitat; feature: intestine environment; material: feces | place: Netherlands | collected 2009/2010 | reverse complement strand
AGACGGCTGCACAGTTGTTCACCTGACATATCTTGTGCAACCTCTGACACAGTCCTTAACTGTGCATTAGTAAGTGAATATGACAGACTTTCAAGGAATTGATCCTTTTCTTTGCTTTCTGGTATTACATAGCTGTTCGGTATGCGTTCATTTGCACTCTTTAATGAAAGAGTTGCTAGCGTGAATAAAAAAAACTCTTCAAACGCAAGTCTGTGTCTCGCCTGAACATATTCTTCCATTGTCTTAGGAAAATGTATATTAACAACACTGAAATTATGCTCAGCAAGCGAATATCTCTTTCTTATATAATCAGGTATATATTCCTTTTCAAGTCCCGCGCTGTATTTTTCAAGTGCCTGTGCAACTGCCTTAGTAACAGTATTGTTAGTAAGACCTTTAGTCAGAGGATATATTGGCTGCAGTGTTCCCTGAAGTTCCTTGTACTGGGCAAGTGTATACATTTTCGGCTGTTCTAATAACCAGCCTCTTTTATTAACCAGCCTTCCCCTGAATACATATCTTGTTCCAAGCCTTAATGTATTCTTTAAAAATGGCATATTATACCAGCTGCATTTTATGGAGTCGCCATTATAATCCTTTATAGTCACAGTTAATATCTTAAGCCTGCCGCTCCCATATATATCCGGGCTTTTGCATACCTGTCCTTCAACAGCTATCTCTGTATGTTCTGATTCATGGCTTATATCTTTAACAAAAACAGGCTCATGGTATACATCGTAATCCCGTGGGTATAACCCCACGAGATCCGATACTGTGTATACCGAAAGCCTGTTAAAATTCTCAGCTGTCTTAGCGCCGATTCCCTTTAATTCTGTTATATTCATAATTCTTACTCAACAGATACAATATAATAATAAACCGGCTGTCCACCAAACTGAAGTTCAACATCTACATCAGGGAACTTTTCTTCAATCTTAGAAACAACTGCCTCGGCAGCAGCTTCTTCAATATCAGCTCCATAGTAAACACTTATAAGTTCAGCTTCATCCGACATCATTGACTCAATCATCTCAAGAAGAGTCTCATCCATATCAGTACCAACTGCAGCAAGTCCCTTATCACCTAATCCAAGATAATTATCCTTCTTAATCTCCTTGCCATCAATTGATGTATCTCTTACAGCATAAGTAAGCTGTCCAGACTTAACTGTTGAAAGACTGTCTGTCATCGCATCGCCATTATCCTTAGCACTGCGTGTTGTCTCAAAGTTAATCATAGCTGTAATTCCCTGTGGTACTGTCTTAGTAGGGATAACAATAAGTTCCTTGTCTTCAACAATTGATGCTGCCTGGTTAGCTGCAAGAATAATATTGCTGTTATTAGGAAGAACATATATTGTCTTGGCATTAATCTTATCTGCTGCATTAAGGATATCCTCTGTCGAAGGGTTCATTGTCTGGCCGCCTTCAATAACTTCATCAACACCAAGTCCCTTAAAAATCTCTGCGATTCCGCTTCCCGGTGCAATTGTGATAAATCCAAAATCCTTAGCTGGCTCAGCTTTTTTCTGTTCAGCTTCAGAATTTTTCTCCATAGCCTGCTTAGCTGCTGCCGCCTGCAGTTCTGACTGTGCAACAACCTTCTGGTTATGCTCCTCTCGCATATTATCGACCTTCATCTTAGTAAGCTGACCATATTCCAGGGCCTTCTCAAATGCCTGACCCGGATGGTTAGTATGCACATGAACCTTAACAATATCATCAAGAGCAACACATACTATAGAATCACCTATCGATGTAAGGAATGCTTTGAAGTCTGCTTCAGTCTTCTCATCAAATTCCTTATCAAGCATAATTATGAACTCGGTGCAATAACCGAACTTTATATCTACATTCTCTACAGCAGCTCCCTTTCCTGCGCCCGGAACTGTCTGTTCATTGGATGGCTTACTCTCTGTTATAGAAAAATCTGTAATCTTTCCTGTAAGTGCATCATACATTCCCTTAAGAACAACAACAAGTCCCTGTCCGCCTGAATCCACAACTCCTGCTTCTTTAAGGACAGGAAGCATATCAGGTGTCTTAGAAAGTACATATTCAGCATGTTCAATAATTATACGCATAGCCTCTTCAATGTCATCTGTCTGTGATGCAATCTCAGCAGCCTTATCAGAAATTCCCTTAGCAACTGTAAGGATTGTTCCTTCCTTCGGCTTCATAACTGCCTTATATGCAGTCTCTACCGCTTTCTGGAAAGCGTCACATAAAACAGTCACATCCACTTCGTCATATCCGGCAATCACCTTGCAGAAGCCACGAAACAGCTGGGATAAAATAACGCCCGAATTGCCTCTTGCACCACGAAGAGAACCAGAAGAAATCGCCTTAGAAAGCTCCTTCATAGAAGGGTTTGTCAGATTGCTTACCTCTCTTGCCGCAGACATAATGGTCATAGACATATTTGTTCCGGTATCACCATCTGGAACCGGGAAAACATTCAGTTCGTTGATCCATTCTTTTTTTGCGTCCAGATTTTTTGCTCCTGCCAGGAACATTTTGGACAGTATCTCAGTATTAATGCTTGTGATTTCCAATTTTGTATCCTCCCTAATCAATTACGCGAACGCCTTCGACGTAGATATTGATCTTATTGATTTTCATACCGGTAAATGACTCTACCTTATATTTAACGGTCTCAATCAGGTTATCGGAAACCGTAGCAATACTAACACCATATGCAATGATCACATGAAAATCGATGGTAATCTGGTTCTCATCTTCGATCAACACACTGATTCCGTGTGTAAGATAATCACGCTTCAAAAGTTTTACCAGTCCGTCTTTCATATTAACGGCTGCCATACCTACAATTCCAAAGCATTCTACTGCGACAGAACCTGCATAGGTAGCGATGACATCTTCATCAATTAAAATTTTCCCATATTGGGTGTCCATCTGTCCCTTCATATACATACCTCCAAATACGTATCTTTATTTAGGTATCAAAACATGAACGAATCTGTTCATGGCTTTCATCCATAATACACCATGTATTATAACCATTTTTGAGCCAATTGTAAATATATTTCATTTTTTTATAATTTTTCCTTGCATTTAAAAAGCGAATCTGATAGAATACATTTGTTGTGAACTTGAAAAAGACAAGTTTAATGAAATGCAAGGAGGTGCAATACCATGGCAAAATGTGCAGTTTGTGAAAAAGGCGTACATTACGGAAATAATGTCAGCCATTCTCATAGAAGATCCAACAAAGTATGGAAATCAAACATCAAACGTGTGAGCTGTAAAGTTAACGGAGTACCACAGAAATTATATGTTTGTGCTTCCTGCCTTAGATCTGGTAAAGTTGAGAGAGCTTAGTAAGCTGTTTAAGGACCATCGCAATGCGATGGTTCTTTTTTTATCTTATTATCAAAACTGCATGTTCCCACTCACAAAGCAAAAAAGATCCTCTCTTACCTGCAGGAAAATAATAGATAGGAAAGCAAAAGGCTTCCCGCAATCAGAAGGATTCCTATGCACCCTCCTCCTATGATATACATAAGCAGCATTCCCATGGCAAACCAGAACAATGTATATCCCCAGATTCGTTTCATTTATCCCACCAAAAAAAGCATATATTATTTATAATATATGCCTCTTTTGTAAAAATACTATATGATTATATTATTTTTCTTCATTTTCTGCGTCATCTGCCGCATCTACAATATCATCAAAAGTCAGATCTTCATTTCCTTTTCCCGAAGTAAATTTATTAACAATATCCGGAACCATATCCAAAATTTTTGTCATACCATCCTGATTTTTGATATTCACAAGTTTTGTCTGTCCGTTCTGAATAACAAGCACAGCACTTGGATTAATTTTTCCACCCATACCACCGGCACCGTTATTTTTCTTTTCCTGCGAAAAAGCACCAGCCGCGACACCGAATGATACATCCACCAGTGGTAAGATTATGGTATCTCCGATGTGAATCGCATCTCCAACAACGGTCTTTGTAGTAATAAAACTGTCCATTCCTTTAAATAATGATTCTACTGTATTGTTAAAGCTGTTATCTGCCATAGAAAAATCCTCCTATCCTTCTCTCTTTTCCATTTTTAACTATATTATTTGAAAATCGATGTAACTTTATTATATAATCTTTTACAATTCTTATCAAGAATTATCGAACAAGCAAGCTTTATAAGGCTTATCCCCAAAACACGCCCACGCACATCAAACTCCGCATCCGCATAAAATGCATCCGCAGTAAAATCCGGAACAATGTTCCACCCATTCCGATATCCGATTGGAAACATTGCAATCACACCAAGTAACTGCCCTGTCGTATCGGGTGAACCAGTGGAATATTTCAATTGTAATCGGAACTTTTTGGGATGAAGCACACGAAAAAGCTTTACTGCCGACTGTTTTAATTTTGTAAATGCCAGTTTATTCCGCGGATCCATATACAGTTTTTTTATTTTTGCAGCCGTTTCTTTGATATTCGAAAGAGCTCTTTTCATCTTTTTACAGATATCTTTCATTTTTTCCCATAACCTTTTCGCTTTTTGACTTATGGAAATTTTCTTTTCCGGTGATTTAGAGGATACACCCGATGATTTCGTCTCTATTGCATCTTCTGTATCTTCAAATTGTCCAGAGGCATCATTCTCTTTCTCTGTTTTCTCGCCAAATGCATCTGTTTCTGCCTCTTTCTCGACCCGAGAAAGGTTTTTGCGAAATCCAAAAATCCGCAGATACATCTGCTGTGTATCTGTAATATCCATCCGGAACTGAAAAATACACATCAGCCAGGCAACCCGAATCGAAATATCCGGCTTCTCATGGTAGCTTCCCCAAATCCGATAACGGAACGGACAAAATAGCACAAGAAGAATTCCAAGTACTACGGTTCCCAGCAACGCTGCCAATATAATTCCAATGATCTTAAGAATCAGGAGTACGACCGTCATGCCATCCGCCTCCGTTCTTCTTTCAGATATTTCCAGACATCCACATCTCCCGTATGCTGGTATGTTTCATCTATGATTGTCCGGACAAGTTCAAGTGCATCTTCATAGCCCTTTGCAAGTCCTATAATTTTCATCTGTTTCTTCGGATAAGATTTCTGCATCAGTTCCCAGGCCGGAATAATATCTAAAAGATTCTGGCTGTTGCTCGCAAATGCAATGACATATACCGAAATCGTTCCTGCATTATGGTTGATCTTCCACTTTATTCGATTGGCTTTATCCCCGATAGAATTGCTGACGTAAAGGTTACGATACCACTTCATGCATGTCCTTCCTGCTACTTAATAATATTTGTGTGTTCCCCACAAATTGCTTTTTTTTAAATCCAGATATTCATTGTAGGCTTTTTCCAATATCTGCTTTTCGTTTGAAAATTTAAGCAGATGATATGCCTCATGATACTTATAAAAACCTGAATCCACAAAATACTCTTCCCTCTGCGGCTTGCTATAATAACTTTCGCCCATCATAAGATACCAGTGTACCTCTTTCTCCACGGTATCTCCCGGAACTGTAAATGAATATTGGCTTTTGCCTACATACTGAATAATTGTTGCTGTCGCTCCGGTTTCTTCTTTGACTTCACGGATTGCAGTATCCTTATATTCCTCACCGGGTTCTACCGTTCCCTTCGGAAGTACCCAGCCTTCGTATCTGTTTCTGTAATTTTTGTACAAAAGCAAAATTTTTCCACGAAAGATTACCACACCACCACAGCTCGTTGCCTCTATCATCGCAATCCCTCCTGTGTTGTGTTCTGTCATGCCAATACAGCTGACATAAATATACTTGTCCAAAGTATATCATTTGTTAAAATATACGTCAAATATCTTCTTGGCAATCGGAACCGCATACGTACTTCCAGCACCGCTGTCTTCTACCACTACCGCAACCGCAATATCTTTGTATCCGTCCTTTTTTGCATATCCGACAAACCAGGCATTTGTCTGGTCTGATGAATCTGAAACCTGTGCTGTACCAGTCTTTCCGGAAGCTTCATAGGATTGTCCCGAAAGTTTTGCTCCCGTTCCGCTGGTAACCACTGTGCGCATATATTCCTGCAGCAGTCCTGCTTCCTTTTCTGTCATAAGACTTCCGTATTTCTTTGGCTCATTTTTTTCTACTTCATCTCCCGATGCACTTTCCACCCGGTCCACCAGATAAGGTGTCATCAGCACTCCATCATGATTGATTGCGCTTGCAACCATGACCATATGAAGAGGAGATACCATCGTTTTTCCCTGGCCGATTCCAGTTTCCATTACCATTGCTGAATTATCGTCTTTAGAAAGAGTAAAGCTACTTTTGGAAGATTCAAAAGCAATCGGAAGAGCCTTATTAAAAAGCATGGAATCACAAGTGCTCTGAAACTTACTCCGATCTAATGATAATGAAATGTTTGCAAAGGAAGAATTGCAGGAATTTGCAAACGATGACTGCAGATCTTCCTGTCCATGATGTCTATTTCCAGCACAGTGAATCGTCTGTCCGTCTACAGTCAATTCCCCATTACAGGTAAATGTATAAGTGCTATATGCTTTTGGATTTTCCCGGAAATATTCAAGCGTTGTAAAAATCTTAAATACAGATCCAGGTGCATATTTTCCCTGTGTGGCACGATTATACAAAACAGTGCTCCCCTCACCATTTACTGTATCCCAGTCCTTTTTGATCGTGTTTGGATCATAATCCGGTTTGGATACCATGGTAATAATTTTTCCGGTAGCCGGCTCCATAACAATCACCGCACCATCATAACTGCCAAGTGCATCATATGCACATTGCTGGATCTGTGCGTCAAGCGTGGTTACTACATTATCTCCCTGGCTTTTTGTTCCCGCGATATCATTTTTGATTTGCGTAAGGAAGAATTCATGTGACCGCAGCAACGAAAAATTCTCCTGATTTTCCAATCCTGCTTTGCCATTTACCGCATATCCCACAGAATGCGCAAATACACGTCCATACGGATAGTTTCTTGTTTCATTTCCCGCACTGTCCACTTTTGTCGTTGCCAGTGTCTGACCATCTGCAGATAAAATATCTCCTCTTACCACACGCTCAGAGAACAGATCCTGAAGCGAATTGTACGGGCTGTTGATAAAGGATTCACTTTTATATACCTGAAAATATACAAAATATGCAATCATAGCAAGAAAAAGGCCAAGGAACAGATAGGCAATTACCTGAAACTCTTTATTTCTTACGCGCACTTGCTGCTTTTTGTTTTTGTGCTTTTCCATATGTGCTGCCTCCTTTTTTCCTTTGTTCCTTTTTTTGCACCCGGTCATCAAACTGCATAATATACAGTCCCTGAATGATTCCAAAGACAATCAACGTAGAAAGAAGGGAACTTCCTCCATAACTTACCAGCGGAAGTGTCACACCAGTCGAAGGAATAAATTTGATCACTCCACCGATTGTCAGAAATACCTGAAGCGCATACAGTGTTCCAAGCCCGACAGCCGCAAGCCGGTAAAAATTATCCCGCAACTTCATTGCCACATTCATGATCATAAAAAAGCAACTGACACATACCATAATCAGGCACAGTGCAAAAACACCACCCATTTCTTCTGAGATTGCTGCAAAAATAAAATCCTTCGAAACTACCGGAATCTTATTCGGCATTCCCTGATTGAGTCCGAGTCCAAACCACCCTCCTGTTCCTATCGCAAACAACGACTGACAAATCTGATAACCTTCATTATCAATTACACGAAGCGGATCTGACCACGCAAGCACACGTGTCTGCACATGTGAAAAGATTTTGTATCCGATCACCGCCGCAAGGCTCATTGCCAGGATTCCTGCACCGAAGTATGTAAATTTGCGGGTTGCAACATAAACCATCACCAGATAAGTAAAGAAGTACAATAATGCACCACCCAGATCCTTAGATGCCACTAACGCAAGCACAAAAAATGCTGAAATGACACTTGTGATCATCACTTGATGAAAATCCTGTTTCTTATACAGCATCGATGCAATAAACAAAACAAACAGTATCTTTACAAATTCGGATGGCTGAATTGAGATTCCACCAATCGAAAGTGACAATTTTGCTCCATAGCTCGTCTGTCCTGCCACCGCAACGACAAGCAGTGCCCCGATTCCAACCACTGCATAGATCCACGTCATTTTTCGGAAAACCGACATATTCTGTAAAATCAGCGGGATAAGTAAAGCAATAAAAAATCCGGCTCCCACAAAAATAAACTGTCGAAATGCTTTTTCAAAAGACAATCTCGTCAATATGATAAAGCCAATGCAAATCAACATACACATATTGTTCAGCACAAGTTCCGACGCATGTTTGTAAAACAAATGATACGAGAGAATGATTGCACCCAATAGCACGACCTGCATCAGATAGAATGCGATCATCTGTTTATCTTCCGATGTCAGATATAAAACCAGAAACGCATCAAAATGAATCGTAAAAAGCAATATTCTTTGCACATGGTATATATGATTTTGCCTTTCTTCATCGTCATTAAAACGAAATACATGAAAACATTCATAGGTGTATATCATAAACAACAGGATCATAATATATTTCGATGCCTGTACAATTAAATGAACCATCCTACTCTACTCCTCTTTTATAATGCCCGTTGGTATAATGTTCCTTCCACTGTTCCGGATACTGTCTGCGATCTTCATATAAAAACTCTTCCAGAAGATTCATTACATTTCCTGTCATCTTTTCGGACTCCATTGTGAAATCCAGGCGAAATGTCCGAAGTCCCGCTTTCTGCAGTTCACGTATATTAGAAAACAGCATCACAGGAAGCGAATTATACACCACATTGTAGCAGGCACTGCAATAATTTTTCACCGGGAACTGTGCCTGATAACGGTCTTTTAAATAAGTGATTGTCGGACATTTGTCACAGGCTTTCGTATTTTTATGCACGCACTGTGCACTTGTCATAAGCGGATAATATCCATAAACAATCATTTCACTTCTTTGATTATCACGATGCATAATCTCACCGCGATTCAGTTCAATTGGAACGGTATTCGCCCATACACCTGCCTCTGCGAAAAATTGCTGTGCCCGATCATTGTACGTATATACATTCTGATCCGTAATCATTTTACATTCCGGCAGATATTGTCTGCAATAAGCCAGTTCTTCGTAACCACGAACCAGAATGCCATCCAGCTGCAGATTCTGTAAGTCGTTTGCAAGAGACACAAACCAATCTGCAATCTCATTCCGGAAAATTCTCGGCATAGCAAAAAATGCCTGTTTCTTTGCTTTCTTTATCTTTGCAACATCCTCTGCAAGTTCATCTATAAAATGCGTTCTTCCATAGGCTGCAAAATCCAGATAAATTGCAGATACAAATTCTTTTTTCAGTAATACAGAAAGAAGTTCTCTTTTTTCGGTCAGACAAACTATCGTCGGTTCATTTTCTACATTTCTGTGTCCATTTAAGTTTTTTGACTTTTCATCTCCCATTGCTTTTTCCGAGCAGTGATAATACGGTTCTAACATTTTCTCCTGTAACATGGAAAAAGCGTCTCTTCGCAACTGGTTCAATGCGCCATTTGGTAAAAATACGTTTTCTCCCAAATGCACTTTCAAATCGGTAACTTCAAAAAATGTATCCCCGGTTTTTGCCATACGCTGCGCAACATCAGCCTCATTCAATGGCTTCTTTTGTGCTTCCATCACTCCCATGCCCTCTGTACGGAAAGTCTCCCCATGATACGTCAGTTCATAGGAGGCTGGTTTTCCAACCGAAAGCGAAACGACTCCTGTTACCGGAACTTTTTTAGGATTGATCACATAGGTTTCTATAATCTTTTCCTGAAGTCCCTGTTTCGTTTTTTCATAGCTTGGCTTCACAAAAGTAACCATATCCGGTCCGTTCTGCCGGCTGTAGTACGCATCCGTAAAACCGCATCGATTGCCTAATGCCAGAATATCCTGCATATCCTGCTTTTCAACCGGAACGTTTTCTTTCTTCTTCTGTGCCAGAAAACGATCAATATATTTTCGATAAAAGGAAACAATGCCGGCTGCATACGGTGCCTGCTTCATACGCCCTTCAATCTTAAGAGAGTATACACCGGCTTCCCATAGTTTATTCAAATCTTCAATACCGCACATGTCTTTCAGGCTCAATACAAAGCTTTCTTTTTCATAGGTATTATGATTTTCATCCAAAACGGAATATGCAAGACGGCAGGGCTGCGCACACCGCCCTCTGTTTCCGCTTCGTCCGCCAAGCATACTGCTAAACAGGCACTGTCCCGAGTAACAGTAACAAAGCGCACCATGTACAAACGCTTCCAGTTCTACACCTGTCTGATCGTAAATTTCTTTCATCTCCGATAAAGAAACTTCACGCGCCATCACGATTCTCTCAGCCCCAAGACTCTGTAGCATTCGAGCGCCTTCCACGCCGGTAATGGTCATCTGCGTACTTGTGTGGATTGGAAGATCCGGGAAATATTCACGGATAAAAGAAAACACTCCATTCAGCGTCATCTGTATACTGGCATGCACCGGAAGATCCGGAAACCACTCTCTGACTGCCTTCAGCACTCCCATATCCTGCACCAGCACAGCATCGAGTCCTCTCCGATAAAAAGGCAGAATATAATCATAAAGTTTTCTGGTAAGTTCCGCATTCTTTAAAAGCGTATTAACTGTCAAATATACTTTTCTTCCAAACAAATGTGCATAATCAATTGCCTCAAGAAGTTCTTCTTCCGAAAAATTGTTCGCATATGCACGGGCACCAAACAAATCACCACCAACATATACCGCATCTGCACCTGCAGCAATAACTGCCTTAAAAATCTCCAAAGATCCTGCCGGCGCAAGCAATTCGAATCCACGCACGTTTTCTCTATTGTCTGTATTCACATTATTATTTTTCCTATCATTCATCTGCGTCATTTTTTCACTCATGTTCTTTATTATACTATAAATTTCCCGTTCATTCATTAAACCATTATTAAATTTTATTTAAATATGGTATGATTCTGTAAAAAAGAAAAACTGCCGCATCAACGACAGTTCTATATGCTTGTTCTATTTTTGATTATTCTTGGATGAATCCTTGGCATGATTATCTTTTTTTCCATCCAGAAGCTTATCTTCCAGTGCTGCTTCAAGTCTTGCTTTATTCAAAAGAAGCTCTTTGTTTTTGGCTTCAAGTTCCTTGACCGAAGTCTCTGCACTCTCTGTTTTTACCTGATTAGAAATGAGATCATGCTTTAAATCATAAAGTTCCTTCTCTTTGTTCTCCAAATCACGCTCTAATTTTTCGACCTGTGCTTTTGCTTTAAAATAATCATCTGCAATATTCAACTGAATCAATGTATTTTTCATATTAAGAGGAATATGCCGGTAATCTTCTATACCATCGAACTCGCTGATTTTATTGTTGATATAAGCTGCCACCTTCTGAAGATATTCCTCTCCTTCATAGCCGCTCAATGTATATACTTTTCCGTCAATTACTACTTCTGCACTCGTCTTAGCTGCCATCTTTTTTCCTCCCGTTTTCCGAACATCACTCTTGTATTATAAGCTTACTCCCATGGAAATGCAACCGCTATCACGCATTTTGCGTCCGTCCGAAATGCTCATAGGCAAAGGACGTAGCGACTCTTCCCTTTGGGGTACGATTAATAAAATTATTTTTCACGAGATACGGTTCATACACATCCTCAATCGTGCCGGAATCCTCGCCGATGGATGCTGCAAGCGTATCCAGGCCGACCGGTCCTCCGTCAAATTTATCGATAATGGTAAGAATGATATTGCGGTCGTTCTGATCCAATCCCATCTTATCGACCTCAAGCAAATCCAATGCAAATGCCGCAACTTCATATGTGATTCTGCCATCGTACTTGACTTCCGCAAAATCCCTGACACGTTTTAACAACCGGTTCGCCAGTCGCGGGGTTCCTCTGGATCTGCGTGCAAGTTCGTATGCACCTTTGTCGTCAATTTCAACGTTTAACACATGGGCCGACTGCAAAATGATTGTCTTCAGTTCATCCACCGTATAGTACTCCATATGACTGACAACACCAAATCGGTCACGCAGCGGTGCAGACAACATACCTGCACGTGTTGTGGCACCCACCAGTGTAAATTTCGGGAGATCAAGACGGATAGATCTTGCCGATTCGCCTTTTCCAATCATTACATCAATCGCATAGTCTTCCATCGCCGGATACAGCACCTCTTCCACCTGCCGGGACAGGCGGTGGATCTCGTCGATGAACAGCACATCGCCCTCCTGCAGGTTGGTCAGCAGGGCGGCAAGGTCGCCGGGCTTTTCAATAGCCGGGCCGCTGGTGATGCGGATCTGCACCCCCATCTCGTTGGCGATGATGCCCGCCAGCGTGGTCTTGCCCAGGCCCGGAGGACCATAGAGCAGGATGTGATCCATGGGCTCGCCGCGCCGCTTGGCGGCTTCCAGATAGATTTTCAGGTTCTGCTTGACCTTTTCCTGCCCGATGTAGTCCTCCAGATGCTGCGGGCGGAGGTTGTTTTCCTCGCTGTCCGCCGCCGTCATCCCGGGCTGCATCATTTTTGCGCCGTACAGCGCGGTATCGTCCTGCATTGCTTACCTCCTGCCTGCCATGCTGCGCAAGGCCAGCTTGATGATCTCTTCCACCGGCAGCGTGGCGTCGATCTTTGCGATGGCCAGCGCCGCCTCGCTCTGGCTGTAGCCCAGCGACACCAGCGCCGCAATGGCCTGTGCACTGCTTTGGGTGGCGGGCGTGTCGGCGGCAGAGCCGGCCACATCCTCCAGCGAGATGCCGTCCACAAAGCCCTTGGCCACCTTATCCTTCAGTTCCAGCACGATGCGCTGCGCCAGCTTCGGGCCCACGCCAGAGGCGGCCTTAAAGGCCTTGTGGTCCCCCGCCGAGATGGCCAGCGCCACCCGCTGCGGCTCCATGACGCTGAGGATGGCCAGCCCCACCTTGGGACCCACGCCGGACACGGCGGTCAGCATCTCAAAGCAGGCCTGCTGCTCCTCGGTGGCAAAGCCGTACAGGCTTACATCGTTCTCGGTCACGCTCATCACGGTGTACAGGGTGGTTTCCTGCCCCACACCGGGCAGCGCCCCCGCCACGCTGGCGCAGCTGAGCACCACGGCGTTCAGGCTTTTTTTCACGATTTTTCCAGTCAGACAGTAGATCATAGAATCCTCTCAGTCAAGACCCGCCGCCCCGCAGGGCGGCTGTGGTATGCGGTCAGATGGGGCCCGCCACCCGGCGGGTGTAGCGGTTGAGCTGGTTGCCGTTGGTGTGGCAGAAGGTAATGGCCATGGCCAGCGCATCGGCGGTATCGTCCGGTTTTGGCACGACGGGCAGATGCAGCAGCACCCGGGTCATCTCCTGCACCTGCTTTTTCACGGCCTTGCCGTAGCCGGTGACCGCCTGCTTGACCTGCATCGGGGTG